>TARA_B110000495_G_C23043110_1_pt1 | contig 10665 bp, 10 predicted proteins | sample TARA_B110000495 | Tara Oceans TARA_B110000495 (sample SAMEA4398219) | marine metagenome | biome: Polar Biome; feature: [MES] marine water layer (ENVO:01000295) within the mesopelagic zone...; material: water (ENVO:00002006), including particulate matter (ENVO:01000060) such as...... | reverse complement strand
AAGTTCTTGACGCAATTCGTTTTGGGCACCTTGGTCATTCATTACTAGAAAAGTAAAGACGCCAATAATACATAAGGGGAAAATAATAACAAACGCCAATTTCATGATTTTGTATTATCGCGTAATACTGCTTGGCTTGGCCAGTTTTGATGTCGCGAAGACGAATATTGCGAAAAAATTTACTTATGATGTGCAGATGGCAACAGCAAAACGATTAGAGCACTTTGGAGAAACGGTATTTGCAACCTGGAGCAGGCTAGCAACTGAACACAATGCAATCAATCTTGGGCAAGGGTTTCCCGATTTTGACGCTCCAGATTTTGTAAAAGAAGCAGCAATTAAAGCAATTCGCGACGGTGAAAATCAATATTCGCGATCAGCAGGGCACCCTCTGTTGGTAGAAGCGATAGCAGATACGTTTGAACTTCCCACGAACGCAATGGAGGAAGTCACCGTTACTTGTGGAAGCACAGAAACAATCGCAGCGGTAATCCTCGGTCTTGTTAATCCAGGCGACGAAGTCATAGTCATTGAACCATTCTATGATTCTTACCTTGCGTGCCTTTCCATGGCAGGGGCTGTGCCGAAAATCGTCACACTCCACGCGCCTGAGTTCACTCTAATTGAAGCAGAGTTACGGGAAGCGTTCAGCGACAAAACAAAAATGATCATCGTGAATTCGCCACACAATCCTACTGGTAGAGTATTTAACAAGTCAGAACTGGAACTTATCGCAGAACTAGCAACGAAGCACGACGCAATTGTGTTAAGTGACGAGGTATATAACAAGCTTGTCCTTACTGGAACGCACATTCCAATAGCCACTTTGCCAGGAATGAAAGAACGTACAATTACATTGCGTTCGCTTGGCAAAGTTTTTTCAGTAACGGGGTGGAAAATCGGGTGGTCTATTGCACCTCAAAAATTCACAGAAGCAATTCGATGCGCGCACCAATTCATGACGTTCTGCCCTGCAACTCCCTTGCAAGTAGCAGCAGCGACAGCTCTGTGTGCGCCTGAATCGTATTTCACTGAATACACTGCTCAATACACAGAGCGACGAGATTTGTTAGTCGACGGACTTCGAAGTGTAGGCTTTAACGTGCACAGCCCACAAGGGACGTATTTTGTACTTGCAGACCACACTCCATTTGGCTTTTCTGACGACGTTTCCTTTTGCCATCACCTCGTCACATCTTGCGGTGTAGTGGGCATTCCACCAACGGCGTTCTACAAACAAAGCACCGATGGCAAGGGTTTGGTCAGATTTGCCTTCTGCAAGGGCGTAGAAACACTAAAAAAGGCTGTCGAACGCCTTCAAGGGCTTTGCTGAGCAGAAAAATTCTGATATAATGCTTCGTTCCCCATAAAGGTTAGGAGCCCAATATGTACGCAATCGTAGAAGACAGTGGAACACAAATTAAACTCAGCACAGGCGACGTATTTAACGTTGATTTGCGCGACGTTGAAGGTGATGCAATCACCCTTGATAATGTTCTTATGATCAGTGGCGATGGCGAGCCAACAATCGGCACTCCGTATGTTGAAGGCGCTTCAGTTGCTGTTGAAGTACTTGAAGAAATCAAAGGCGAAAAACTTGACATCATTAAGTTTAAGCGTCGTAAAGGCTATCGCCGAAAAACTGGTCACCGTCAACGCTACTTAAAAGTACGCATTGGCGATATCACCACGAAGTAATCTTCGTTCAATTGAATATGTATCTAGCGAAGCAGCTCTGCAGCTGTTGCGATTTGTCTTGCAATTGTCGAATCAGGCACACTGCTCACTGTTCCAACTATAGTTGCTGGGGTAAGTAAATCAGTAAAGCCGTTGGCTTGTGCTTCAATTGCAACTGTTGCATCTTCTATTTTTACATGCATCCCAGTTTTTGGTGTGCCCGAAAGCCAACCAAATCCACCACCGCCGTACACGCCGACTTCACCGTTTGAAACAATAATGTATTCGATTGCTAAGTTTGTTGATGTAGGAACTAGCGGCGTCTTTCCAGCAACGGGTGTCCACAATACTTGCAGGTGAATGATTTGCCCGCTTGTAAACGTTCCAGAAGTAAGTTGCTCTAAAGGAATGTCTGTCATCCAAACATCGCCTTCGTTTGCAAAGCCTTCTGTACAAACTACTGTAGTACAACGAGGAGTCAAGACCGAACGGTCTTGCGCCATAGAATGCACTTCTAGCGAACTAGAGTGTGACGTTATGCTTCCAGGGCTGCACGAAGCTACGCATAGAAACAAAAGCAATAATAGATTACGAAGCATCATTTGTTGGAATTTCTGTTCTCGAAGTAGAGTTCGATTGCGTACTGCCCGCGAGCGGGTGACGTATGCCAAGGCATTCGAATGCATTACGCTCGACTATGCCTTTTACTTTTGCTCTAGGAATGGAAGGAAGCGGGGTCCCTTTAATGGAAGCATTCACGTTGTACAACGATTCAATTGCAAGTTGAGGAGTGGAAAGTGGAAATCCAGAACCAAAGAGCAATCGGTCGATTACATCAAGGCTCCAAGCGGTAGACAACGCGTTGTATATTTGCCATGGTCGTGTTGCAACACCTGAAACTTCAGCGAACACGTTTTCGTGTTTTCCAGCGAGAACAAGAAGTTCATCAATCCAAGGATATCCGATTTGCGTAAACATAATTCGTAATTTAGGGTACGTGCGAGCTACTTCATCCCAATGAATTGGACGAGCAAACTCGAGCACAGCGTCAGCAGGAATTGGTTGAGGCATTGCTACGATAACTGGAAGACTATGCTGGCAACAACTTTCGTAAATTTTCATCGCTGACGAATGCGTTGGGTGAAAGCCAGCAAGCGATGGGCTTACAGTAATTCCAGCGAGCCCAAGATTCATCGCCATTGCAAAATCTTGATCCACCGTTTCAGCAAGTGGGTCGATTCCAGCAATTCCGATTCGGTGTTCAGGGTCACGACTCACGAAGTCCGCAATGAGTTCATTTGGAACATGCGCTCCAACGAGTTCTGCTCGGTGGCCGAGGACAAGAGAAGCGTCAACGCAAGACATTGCTCTGCCGTGTGCAGCAGCGTCCCCGCATGGTTCAGCCCAATGCTTGGGTGGCCCGCCTGCTAATTTCTTTGCAGTTGCATCGCCTAGTTGTCTAGTGTCAGACCATAACCTTGTGTGGCAGTCAATAATCATACGTTCTCCAATGCTTTGCTATTGTAACACCGATACACCTCTTGCAGACGCATTGAAGGTATCATGGAGCAATGAAACCTTCAGATAAATTGCCCGAATGTGTGGCAGGTTGGAGCGAGCAAGAGCTTTCTTCTAACCCACACGACCAGAAGGATAAGGCTCGTAAAGTCGAAGAGATGTTCACCTCGATTGCTGAAAGTTATGATCTGAATAACCGAGTTCATTCCATGTGGAGAGACCAAGCATGGCGTAAACAAGCAGTCAAAATGGCCTCTATGATCACTTCAGATGACGTTGTTGATGTGGCTTGTGGCACAGGCGATTTGGCGATGGCATTCTCTAAAGCTGGCGCTAGCAGTGTTTTAGGGGTTGATTTTACGCAAGCGATGCTCGATGTAGCGGTAGTCAAAGCAACCAAAGAGGGGCTTACAATTCCATATGTGCAAGGTGATGCGATGGACCTTAAGTTACCAGACAAAAGTGCCAATATTGTCTCGATTGCGTTCGGAATTCGGAATGTGCAGAAGCCAGAACGTGCTTTTGCAGAATTTTTTCGAATATTGCGCCCAGGCGGACGCTTGATTGTGTTGGAGTTTTCAAAACCTAAAAATCCAGTTGTCTCATTTTTCAATGGTGTGTACACCAAACGAATTATGCCAATTACCGCGACGTGTATTTCGCGTGACCAAAGTGGAGCGTATAAATATCTACCCAAAAGCGTAGAAACGTTTACAGAGCCAGCAGAGCTAGCGAATCAAATATCGCAAGCAGGCTTTGCAGACATTGAACAAAAATCGCTAACGTTCGGTGTGTGCACGATTACAAAAGCAATCAAACGTTAATTTTCAGGTTCTTCTTCCGGTATAGGGTAAAACGAAATAGCTTTTTCCATGCCTACTCGTACAAGGTCGTACTCGTCGGGCGAAGCTTCTGCAAAACCAGAACAGCCAAGTTCTCTAAGTGCTTCTTCGCTTTCAAGTGCGAGTAAGGAAGCAGTAATTGCAGCGCAGATTTCTTTAGAAAGCTCGCTTCTGGCTACCCAAGGCTTGGTGACATTTGAAAACGCTTTTACAATAATGATGTCTTTTGGATTGCAGAGCGTTTTGTACGTCGAGGATTTTAAAGCACCCGCATCGTGCGTTCCCGTGATAATCGCTTTCGCAACCTTGTCATGTCGACCAAGATACTCATGGCTCGCTAATTCTGCTTCTTGAATACCATGTTCAACGAGCATCGCTTGCGCAAGAAAAGTGCCGATTGTGGAATTTGGATCACCGAAAGCAAATGATCTTCCATGTAAATCTTGTACGGTTTTAATTCCTGAATCTTTGCGAGCAATGATTACACCATTAAACCGTTTTAAACCCTTTCGTAGCTCCATGGCAAGGATTTGCACTTCTGGATTCAATTGTTCTGCAAGGATGAATGAAGATGGGCCGAAGCGTACAAAGTCGACATCGCCATTGGCAAGTGCTTTTATGCCGGAATCGTAATCTTGGAAAATCGTCATATGAATATCGACTTCACGCTGAAGGATATTTTCTATCGGTACGCGTATTGCATCTAACACAGGTGAGAACTTTCGATACATAATTGCTGCCCTGTCAGATGGGTACACACCAAACTCTAGGCGCAAGGGAGTTTGTTGGCCTTGCACGATAGAGCACAGCAGCAAAATTGTTGCAACGAATATTTTCATATTGGAAAGGATACCCGTGGTTTTACATGTCTGCAAGAATTGCGTCGACATTTTCTCCAGCATCACCGAAGAGCATGGATGTATTGTCGTTGAAGAATAGTGGGTTTTGCACACCTGCGTAGCCTGTTCCCATAGAACGCTTCATGACGATGACATCCTTCGCATTCCACACTTCAAGAACGGGCATGCCCGCAATTGGACTGTTTGGATCATCGAGTGCACTTGGGTTCACAATGTCGTTAGCGCCAATGACTAGGACAACGTCTGTTGAAGCGAAGTCATCGTTAATTTCATCTAACTCAAGAACAATGTCATAGGGGATATTTGCTTCAGCAAGTAAAACGTTCATGTGGCCAGGAAGTCTGCCAGCAACTGGGTGAATTGCAAACAATACTTTTGTACCGTTTGCGCGTAACTTTTTTGTAATAGTTGCAATGGTATGTTGCGCTTGGGCAACAGCCATACCGTAGCCCGGCACGATGATGACGCTTTTAGCTTCGTTCAACAATTGCGCAGTTGCGCCTGCTTCGATTGCAGTAATGTCGCCCTCTGGTGTTTGTACTGCGCCGCCACCTCCGCCATCCCCAGTGCCGAAACCGCCAAGGATAACACTGATAAGTGAGCGATTCATGCCTCGGCACATAAACAAACTGAGGATTAAACCGCTTGAACCAACGAGTGCTCCGACTATGATGAGTAAGTTATTTCCGAGCATGAAGCCCGCTGCAGCTGCTGCCCAACCTGAATAACTGTTCAGCATAGAAACAACGACGGGCATGTCAGCGCCGCCGATTGCCATGACTAGATGAATTCCAAGAATCCCTGTAAGTACCATGGCTATAAGAAGTGAGACTAATGGATTTTCTATAACACCATGAGAAACAAACTCCATCCCTAGCCAAATTGTTGCTCCAACAATAACAAGGTTTAGGAGATGTCTTGCAGGCAGTAAAAGCGGTGAGCCAGAAATGCTACCGCGAAGTTTTGCAAAAGCAACAATTGATCCAGTAAAGGTAATGGCACCAATGCAAACGCCAACAAAGATTTCGATGTTGTGAATGGTTCCTGCTATTCCTGCGTGGTGCACTGCTGTCGAATCTTGTTGTAAACTTAATCCTACAAGAACAGCTGCTGCACCTACAAAACTATGCAAAATAGCAACGAGTTCAGGCATTTCGGTCATCTTCACTCTTGCTGCAAGGAATCCCCCAATAACAACTGCTGGAAAAATCGAAATCGCAAGAAGTCCGTACGCGGTTACTTCTTTACTTGCTGTAACTGCAACTAGTGCAAGGAGCATGCCAATAATTCCAAACCAGTTACCGCGCCGTGCGCTTTCCTGATTGGACAGTCCGCCCAAACTCAGAATAAAGAGGATGGCAGCGATGATATAACAAATGATGACTACATTATCTGACATGGATTACTGCCTAAACATCGCAAGCATGCGGTTGGTTACAAGGAATCCGCCAACAACATTGATGGCAGCTAAGAGAATTGCGACGGCACCTAAGATTACGCTTGCGTCGATTTCAGGACGGGAAATTTGAAGGATACCACCAATGATGATGATGCCAGAAATGGCATTCGTCACACTCATCAACGGTGTATGTAACGCGGGTTTGACATTCCATATGACTTGCCACCCTACGAAGCAAGCAAGAACGAACACAGTAAGTTGGTCGATAAATCGTTGCACAAACTCATCTTGTTCAGGCAGACTACTACCTGCGATGTAAATGCCAACTGCAACAGCGAGCATGACGACGATTTTGCTTATCTTGAGGAATGGGCAGGGTTTTTCGTTTTCTTTTAAATCTGCAACAGGGGCTGATTCTTTTTCAGGGCGCTTGCCAGAATCGGCTGAATATTTAGGTCCAGGGTTTTTTGGTTTTGGAGGTGGCCATGTGATGGTTCCGTCTTGCGTGACGAGCGCGCCGCGAATAACTTCGTTTTCATGGTCAATGTTGTACTCGTCATTGCCGCCCATTTCATCGATAAGATGAACGATTCCTGCGCTGTACAAACGGCTCGAAAGTGCAGCCATTCTGCTTGGCAAATCAGTGTATCCAAGAATAGTGACGCCTTGGTGGACTACCTTCTCATTTGGTTTAGTCAGCGCACAGTTGCCCCCTTGCTCGGCTGCAAGGTCAACAATGACAGAACCTTCTCGCATGCTTTCAACCATGCCCGCAGTAATTAACTTCGGTGCCTCTTTTCCAGGAATAAGAGCAGTCGTAATAATGATGTCGACTTCGATTGCTTGTTCAGCAAACAATTTCATCTCTGCTTGGATGAATTCATCGCTCATAGTTTTAGCGTATCCGCCGCCACCTTCGCCATCTTCATCGGGAAAATCAAGTTCAAGGAATTCTCCGCCTAAACTTTCTACTTGCTCTCGCACAGCTAAGCGTGTATCAAATGCACGAACAATTGCGCCAAGGCTTTTTGCGGCGCCTAGTGCAGCAAGGCCAGCGACGCCTCCACCTATAATTAATACTTTCGCAGGATTTATCTTTCCAGCGGCTGTAATTTGACCAGTAAAGAAGTGGGGGAATTCGTTAGCCGCTTCAATGACAGCACGATACCCAGCAATATTAGCCATCGAACTAAGTGCGTCCATTTTTTGCGCACGTGATATTCGAGGAATGCAGTCCATTGCAAGGACAGTTGCATGTTTAGTCGTTATTTTTTTAAGTAGAGACTCGTTTTTTGCAGGCCAGAAAAAAGAGATGAGAGTGGAGTCGACGTTCATTTTGTCGATTTCACTTTCCATTGGTTCACGTACTTTTACAATAAGATCGCAATTTGACCAAACTTCATTTGCGTCTTTAGCTATTTTTGCCCCAACTTCTTCGTACTTAGCGTTTGCGTAATCTGCGTTATCTCCAGCACATGATTCGACAAGTACATCGAAGCCCATTTCGCGAAGCGCCGTCACGCCACTTGGGACTATTGCGACTCTTCGTTCGCCGGTATGTATTTCTTTCGGTACGCCAATAATCATAATTCGTGCTCCAGGTGGGTAGAGAACCGTATTCTAACGTAATACAAGCAGTTTTGTACTGTTGTATTATTCTGCAGGATGACAGAAAGAAGATAAATTAGAGCATTCCTGCTTTTATAAAAACAGTTAAGCAGGCCTTGCCCGGTGATTGGAAAAAAATCACACAAAAAAAACATTATTTTGATAAATATCAAAATTATTGCTAATATATAAAATCAATAAAAAATTATGCAACTGTGTAATTCATGCGTTTAAAAGTTGCGAAAGAAGACCCATAGGAAACTACATCATGATACTTGCTCTACTCACTACTAATACAGATACAACAACATATAACGACGCATTATCAGGTGCCGCAGGGGGAGCAATAGCTGGATTGTTTCTCTTCTTAATAATCCTCGGCGCAGCACTTCAGATCATTTGCTTGGCAGGCATGTGGAAAACAGCGAGTAAAGCAGGGCAGGTCGGAATTTTGGCATGTATTCCAATAGTTCAAATTTTTATTGCAATGCTGATTGCAAAAAAACCGCTTTGGTGGGTACTTTTATGCCTAGTGCCAATTGTCAACTTCATTGTTTTATTAATTGTAGTGCATGAGATTTCAAAACGTTTTGGGCGCGGCATTGGCACGACTATAGGTCTTGTTTGCTTGCCGTTTGTATTTTGGCCAATTCTTGGATTTGGTTCAGCGCAGTACAGCGCTGATTAATTGTTTGGAATTAAGATTGTGGGTGCGTTTGTAACAACACCATATCGTGATAGCGTTCGCTTCGTTCCATGAGTTCATCGTGCGTTCCAGATTCGATAATTTTACCGTTATCAAGAACAAGAATTGTGTCGGCATCACGAATGGTACTTAAGCGGTGTGCAATAACGAAACTAGTCCTGTTTTCTAGCAGTTTTGACAAACTTTGTTGAATGAGCCGTTCGGATTCCGTATCTAAATTGCTGGTAGCTTCGTCTAAAATTAGAATTTTCGGGTCCGCCAAGAGTGCGCGAGCAATTGCAATGCGTTGGCGTTGCCCGCCGCTTAACTTTACGCCTCGTTCGCCAATTTCCGTTTCGTATCCGTTTGTGAATCCAGAGATAAAATCGTGCGCAGCAGCATGTTTCGCAGCAAGTTGAATTTCTTCTGCGTTTGCGCCGCGCCTTCCGTACGATATGTTACTTGCTATTGTGCCTTCAAACAAGAAGATATCTTGTTCCACAATACCTAGAAGCGTTCTATAGGAATCTATATTTATATCCTGCAATTTGGTGCCGTCTATTAAAATATTGCCCTCGCTGCAGTTGTAAAACGCAGCGACCAAATTACAGAGTGTTGTTTTGCCCGAACCACTAGGCCCAACCAAAGCGATAGTTTTTCCTGCTGGTGCTTCAAAAGAAATATCAGTGATGACTTCCTCATTACTTCCAGGGTAGACGAATGAGACATGTTCAAAAGATATTGCACCTTCTGAAGTTGTGTTGCTTACGAAGTTTCCGCCTTTGTGTTCTTCTTGTTCCGTTTGCTCTTTGAATAAATCAAGAACCCGATCAAGGGCAGCCAATGAGTTTTGTAACTGTGTTGCACTTTCTGCAAGTGTTGCAAGTGGCCCCATGAGCATTGCAAGATAGGCAAGGAACATGACCAAATCACCTGCAGTAATAGCTTCAGCTGCCGTTAACTCGCCTGTTGCTATCAGTTCTCTATCATGCAAGACTTGCCAGCCACCAAACCATAGCAATGCTGCTGTCGCGAGAGGTATGAGAATTGACCAAGCGATATCTATACCTCGCGAAAGCCACCAAGCAAGTAATTCTTTCCGAACCAGCAAGTGGTTTGAGCGAATCCAATTCGATGCCTCAGTACGCTGGCGAGAGAAACTGCGAACAACTCTAGCGCCAGCGAATGATTCAGTTACCATTGCATCGCAATGTTGGCGGGTGCCTCGGATGCTTCTCCAAAGTGGGCGGATTCTACTAATCCAGGTTCGGTGGGTTAAAAACACAATTGGAAAAAGTACAATTGAAAACAGAAGCAGTCGCCAGTCAACAAAAAGAAGAATGGCGAGGATTCCAAGTAATTGAATAATCGCTTTCCATGGGTTGTAACAAAGCCCAAAGACTAACTCGCCTATTGCGCCTGCGTCTTCTCGGACAAGGGATGCCGCGCCACCAGAACGAAGTTGATGCACCCGATGCAGTGGCAGTGAAGATGCATGCATAAATGCTCTTCTACGCAAGTCAACTTGAATACGTTTAGTAGATTTAGTTGCTATCCAGCGACTACGTACACTAAATGCAAGTGAGATCAATGCAAGCAAGACAGTCCCAATTGCGATTGCTCCAAGCAGAGTCATCTTATTTTCGAGTGAGGGGAATCTATCTGTAACAGCAGCGGGCAATAGTTGGTCACCTAGAATATTATCGAAGACGATTTTCGTCGCTGCTGGCGGGATAAGTCCTACGAGTGAACCAATAGTGAGTAAGGCAAGCGCTGAGAATATATCTTTGCGTTGTTTTCCGATGATGGAAAAAAACTGCGTGAGCAATTCTCTAAAAGAACGCGTACGTTCGGAAGTCGTTCGTCCAGAACTGATCGATGTGACATCACCGGTTTTGACTGATGCTTTCAACTGTTTTTTAAAACGGTTAAAGCGGAATTTGCTAGAATTATTCTGTTGCATGAATAGGGAATTGTATACCATGTACGCATGTCACCAATACAAGAATTTGGAGTAGTTTTCGCGGCACTATTTGTTATTACGAATCCTCTAGGGAATCTAGGCGTATTTGTATC
>TARA_B110000495_G_scaffold95540_1_pt1 | contig 10673 bp, 9 predicted proteins | sample TARA_B110000495 | Tara Oceans TARA_B110000495 (sample SAMEA4398219) | marine metagenome | biome: Polar Biome; feature: [MES] marine water layer (ENVO:01000295) within the mesopelagic zone...; material: water (ENVO:00002006), including particulate matter (ENVO:01000060) such as...... | reverse complement strand
GCCTACTGAAACGGCTGGAGAACTGCATGATCGCTTGGCATTGCTCGGACCAGAAATTGTGATGGAGGTCCTCGATGGCGATTTTTCTGGAGAAGAACAGGATGAAACGTTGGTCACATACGCACCAAAAATGTCACGTAAAGACGCTATCCTTGATTTGTCGAAAAGTGCAGTGCAAGTGGCAAATGCAATTCGAGGGTACTCTCCGTGGCCAGGCTGTCACCTGACTATCGCTGGAGTTGATTGCAAAATACACAGAGCAATTCCCAAAGACGGTACAGGAGACATTGGTACTGTGCTTGAAGACGGAACAATTGCTGTTGGTTTTGGGAGTATTGAAGTGCAAGAGCTTAAACCAGCTGGCAGCAGGGCAATGTCTTGGAAAGATTTTTGCAATGGGCGTGCAATCCAAACGGGCGACCTATGCGAGGTGCCATCATGAATATGAAAGCGATTGCATTGACATTGTGGGATGTGCTTAGGCATCCAGAGCCGAAACCCAAAAAAACGAGAGTGCCAACAAATACAAAGCCTCGCCCGATTCAAGCAAAATACGATGCGCTTGTAGAAACGATGAAAGACTCTTACGGTTTTCGAATACGAAAATGGCGAAGTTCGATGAGCGGTTGCGCTTGGGAGCTCAAAGACAAAAAAGGCAACGTTACTCGATTACTGGAATCTCCCTATCCGAAGGGACCAATGAGTTGCGCGATATTTTTACATGAAGTCGGTCACCATGCAATCGGATTCCATACATACAAACCGCGATGCCTTGAAGAATATAAAGCGTGGGAATGGTCAATCAATGCAATGATTGCCAACGACATACGAGTAACAGATAATGTTCTGAAACGAAGAGATAACTCACTTCGGTACGCGTTGGCAAAAGCATTACGCCGGGGACTGAAAACAGTTCCTGCTGAGCTTGAACAATACCTTGCGGGTATTCCCTCGCATTTGAAGCGGGCTTCGTGAAGCAATCGTTAACAGTACAAGATTTAGAGTACGAATTGCCAGAAGGACGAATTGCAACAAGACCTGCAAACCCACGGAATTCTGCAAAATTGCTTGTGGTACAGCAAGATGGCTTCGAGGATAAGCAAGTTTTTGATTTGCCCTATTTTTTACCAAGCGATGCGTTGTTAGTTGTTAATGAAACATCTGTATTACCCGCTCGTTTTATGACTACGCGAAAAGAAACTGGTGGTAAAGTCGAAGGATTGTTTTTAGAAGAAGTTTCAGATGGCTGGAATGTAATGCTCAAAAGTAATGGGAAACTTCGAGCCGGAATTCAACTTCTCCTTGGCGACATCGAGTTGGAATTGCTCGAAAGAAATGGAGCGAATTGGATATGCCGTTGTTCTTCTTCGTTACCAGCAAATGAAATTTTAATGAAATTTGGAACAACTCCCATTCCGCCGTACATAGTTCGCGCCCGCGGCGAAACTATTGTTGCAGAAGAGACCGACCGCGACCAATACCAAACTGTCTATGCAGACCTTGGGCAGAACGAATCGGTTGCAGCTCCTACTGCTGGCTTGCATTTCGATGATGCGTTATTATCCGATTTGCAAAAGAAGGGGATACAGCAAGTCCCAGTCACTCTCCATGTGGGCGCAGGCACGTTTAAGGGAATCGAAACAGAGACAATCGATGAGCACGTTATGCACTGGGAGAAGTGGTCTGTGAGCCAGATATCATTGCAGGCGATCAAACAGGCAAAACTGGAGGGTCGCGCCATTGTTGCAGTAGGCACAACGACTGTCCGAACACTCGAGTCGTTGCCTCCAATGGATTCGTGGCCAAGTGAAGGTGGCTTGTCGGGCTCGACGAATTTGATGATTTCGCCGCCGTATACATTTACACTCGTGGATGGTCTTTTGACCAATTTTCACTTGCCTAAATCTACTTTGCTTACCTTGGTTGCAGCAAAAATTGGCATTGAGCGCCTTCAGTTGGCGTATGCTCATGCAATTGCTTCAGATTATCGTTTCTATAGTTTCGGAGATGCGATGTTTATCCTTCCGTAAGAGGTGAATCTGTTGTATCCTGTAACTGCACGGATGCACACACTTCACACGCTTATTCATGGATTGAATGCTCGAATTCTGGTTACGAACGACGAACCAGTACGAGATGTCGTGCAACACTCTGGAAGGGTGACACCGGGTGCAATTTTTATAGCAAGAAGTGGGGTTCGGCGGGACGGTGCAGCATTTATTGACGACGCAATTTGCAAAGGCGCTATTGCGATCGTTTGTACTCCGGAAGTTGCGAGCACCTTGCAGAATAGAAATGTTGGCGTGGTAGAAACGTGCGATCCATGTTTGGTGGGAGCAGAAATTGCAGAACGGTTTCATAATTCGCCATCCTCGAAGTTGAAACTCATTGGCATTACAGGCACAAATGGAAAAACAACTGTCGCATGGCTTGTGCAACATATATTAAGTGCGTCAGGAATGAAATGCGGCATGCTGGGCACAATCGTATGCGATGATGGGATACAGGCAACGCAATCTTCGTTGACAACTCCAAGTTTTTGCGACATCGGGAAGATTCTTCATTCAATGGTTGATAATGGTTGCAGTGCAGCGGTCATGGAATGTTCAAGCCATGCACTTGACCAAGGGAGAGTAGCCGCGTTAGATTTCGACATTGGCGTATTTACGAATTTGTCTGGCGACCACCTTGATTACCATGGTTCCTTTGATTCATACTTGCAAGCAAAGATGAAACTGTTCGATATCGTTTCCTCGCAAGCAATTATTAATATGGACGATCCTGTCAGTTGGTCAGTAGCAGAACGAACAACGGCTCAAGTGATTTCGTGTAGAACAGAGAGCGACGCCGCTACTGCTTGGGTTGAGATACTAGAAGAAAAACTCGATGGGTCTTTAATCCGCTTACATGGTGGGTGGGGCACAATTGAAGTTCGGTTACCCTTGATTGGACGGCATAATGCTATTAATACGCTGCAGGCAACAGCGGTAGCCCACGCACTTGGTGTAGATGCACAAGCAATTGCTTCAGCTATTGCTTGTGCAAAGTCGCCACCAGGTCGTTTGGAACGTGTTGAGGCGCAAGGCGCAAATGTGTTTGTTGATTTTGCGCATACTGATGATGCACTAGAACAAATGTTGTGGTCAGTTCGTCAAGTGCTTCCAGAAGGCGGAAAACTTCATGTTGTCTTTGGGTGTGGTGGAGATCGAGACAAATCAAAACGCCCACGCATGGGGAACATTGCTTCAACCGTTGGGGACAGAGTCTATGCAACGAGCGACAACCCTCGGTCAGAAGACCCAGAGTGCATTCTAGACGAGGTGTTTACGGGCGTGCCACAAGATAGACTTTCGTTGGTTTCAAGAATTACGGATCGCAAAGAAGCTATACGAACTGCGATTACGTCCGCTGCCGAATGCGATATCGTAGTTATTGCTGGCAAGGGGCATGAAAAGAATCAGATTTTGAAAGATACAGTTATACCATTCGACGATGTTGAAATTGCAAATGACATAATGCAAAAGTGTACTCCGAACACTGTGTAATGAGTTTTACTTCGAAACAACTTGCGCAGTATGTTTGCGGAGAATTAGTAGGTGATGAAAACATTCAATGCAATGGTGCGTCAATAGATTCGCGAAACTGCAAAAAGGGAAACGTTTTTTTTGCGTTGCAAGGCGAGCAAAGCGATGGTCATGCATTTGTACAGAATGCGCAGGATGCCGGATGCTCAGTCGTTGTAGTTGAGCGTGCTGTTCAGAGTACTATTCCGTATGTTCTTGTTTCAGACGCGCGAAGCGCACTGCGTTCTTTAGCAGTAGGCAGGCGTGCAGAACTTGGGGCGACTGTCATTGCCGTCACTGGTTCCGTTGGAAAAACAACAGTAAAAGACATGCTCGGAACACTCCTTGGAGATACGGCAGTAGTATCAGCAAAAAGTTTTAATAATGATTTAGGTGTGCCATTAACGATTCTTTCGGCGGAAAAGGCGTCATTTCTCGTCGCAGAAGTAGGTGCAAATGATGTTGGCGAAATGAAACCGTTGTCGCAACTTGTCTCTCCATCTATTGCCATCATTACCGCGATTGGGAATGCACACCTCGAAGGTTTTGGTGATGCTGAAACAATCCTTAGGGAAAAAGCGACGCTTCTAGAAGCCCTACCAAGCTCAGGGTACGCAATAATTCCAGAAGAAATTGACATTTCGCCATTTGCTATTGCAGCGCATGTAATTACTGTTGGAGATTCAGAATCTGCAGATGTACAGGCGCAAACAAGTGTGAATAGCGATGGCAATGCAATACTCTGCATTGGGGATGATACAGTTGTACTTTCGTTACTAGGAGAGCACAACGCTCGAAACGGTGCGCTAGCAGTTGTCGCATGTTCCGTTGCAATGCCAGAGGTACCAATAGGTGTCATATTGCAAAAACTTACGCGCGTGCCAGCACCAGATGGAAGGCTCAGCCAAAAGCACGTTGGCGGTATTACTTTTATAGATGATTCGTACAATGCGAATCCTACTTCAATGCATGGAGCGCTAGAGTTCTTTTCGAATGTACAGTGTGGTAGAAAAGTATTGGTATTAGGGGATATGCTCGAACTTGGGGCAAGCGCTCAACACGAACACGATGCATTGGTGGAAACAATTGCAAATATTGATGCAGATGTTGTTTGCCTTGTAGGGGAGTACATGCTTGGCCCAGCTCTTTCGCTGCAGTCAACCCATGAACCCACCGCTAGCAACGAGGCACTGAAACGTATAGCGTCGTTGCTCCAAAAGGGTGATACGGTTTTGTTGAAGGGTTCACGTGGAATGCAACTAGAACGAATAATCGAAATGAAACGCCAAACAACAGTTTCCAACCACTAGCCGACGATACATATACCACATGCTATACAACTTACTGCAATCAATGGATCAATGGCTCGACAGCGTAGGGCTCTACTCGTTTTTACAAGTGTTATACCAGCGAGAATTCCGAGCGTTTACTGCTGTAATTGTTGCATTTTTTATCGTTTTGCTCTTTGGTAAATGGTGGATACGGTTACTTGTGAAGTGGAAAATTGGCGATCATGCTATGTTCGATCATGCTGAGTTAGATGCATTAATGAAAAACAAGGAAAATACACCAACTATGGGTGGTGTGCTTCTGATTGGCTCGATTCTAATCACCACATTTTTGTTAGCAGACTTATTCAATCAGTACGTGCAGTTATTGATTATGTCCGTGTTCTTGTTTACCGTGCTTGGCGGATTTGATGACTGGTTAAAACTTGTCGCAAAACACAGAAAGCCCGGTTCAAGAGATGGCTTGTACCGGTGGGAGAAATTGCTTTTTCAGTTCGGAATCGGCTTAGTCGTTGCATTGATGGCTTGGAAATACGCACAAGTTGACCAAGCAGCACATTCATTGACACTTCCATTCGTTCGAACATATTTACCGGGAATGGAATCGCTTACGATTTCGCCACACCTCATTATTCTTGGGGCGGGTTCTTTCATTGGAATATCGATCTTTATGGTGATGTTTATGTCGAACGCGGTGAATATTACAGACGGACTTGACGGTCTTGCGCCTGGAACAGTTGCAATCGCTAGTTTTGCAATGATGGTCCTGAGTTACATCGCTGGTTCACCAGAGTTAGCGGGGTATTTGCTGATGCCCCATGTAGAAGGTGCTGCAGAAATGATGGTTGTTGCAGGGGCTTCTGCAGGGGCATGCTTAGGATTTTTATGGTTTAACTGTCACCCTGCAAAAGTCTTCATGGGTGATACAGGTTCACTCCCACTTGGCGGTTTGCTCGCAACAATCGCAATAATTATTCGACAAGAATTTCTCTTACTGATTATTGGCGGTATTTTTGTCGTAGAAATTGGAAGTAGTTTCTTGCAAATTTACTACTACAAATTCACTGGTGGAAAGCGACTGTTTAAATGTGCCCCTATTCACCACCATTTTCATCGCAAGGGGTGGTCCGAATCGCAAGTAGTTATTCGCTTTTGGGTAGTGGCAGTCATCTTAGCCATGTTCGCCCTCGTCACTATTAAAATGCGCTAATTTGTGACTTGCACGAAAAGGAGTTAGCTGTCGTAGTTGACGGCGTACTCAAGGTCGATGATCGTGTTTTGAAGTTTGGGTGCTTTTTTGAACCGGTGCTTCCGTAACATTTTGACAAGGTTTGCCATGTCGCCATGCAGGGGGGCTGTGAACTCGGCGGGCTCATCTGAAATTGGGTGAGTAAACGCTAAATACCCCGCGTGCAATGCTTGTCTTTGGATGACAAAAGAAGTTCTGTCAAGTTCCGATTCATGGCCACGTGGAATGATGTCAGAAACTTTCAGGTGTTTTCCGCCGTAAATATCATCGCCAACTATTGGATACCCCAAGTGTTGAAGGTGCAAGCGGATTTGATGCGTTCGACCTGTTTTTAAATCTAACTCGACAAGCGTGTACCCATCGTAAATTTCGCGAACATGAAACACAGTTACGGACGGTTTGCCAGTTTCATCCCAACGGACAGCGTACGAATCTCGTTTGGTGGGGTGCTTCCCAAGTGGTATATCGATGACATCTGTCAGCGGTTCTATTTCACCATGCACAACAGCAAGGTATCGTTTTCTTGTTTGGCGTTTTTCGAATTGCTTTCCAAGGCGCCAATGCGCAGTATCTGTTTTAGCAGCGAGCATGACGCCTGTAGTGTGTCTATCTAATCTGTGCACTACGCCTGGTCTTGCAAACTCCTCGCCCACTGAGGAGAGTGCTCCATCGCTGACGTGTTGAAAATGCCAAGCCAGCGCATTAATAATGGTTCCAGATTTATGCGAACGAGCTGGGTGGACAATAATATCGTCGTCCTTGTTCAGTACAATAATATCTTTATCTTCAAACAGAATCTTGAGTGGTATGTCTTCTGCGGGTATTTCCGAAGAAGGTGGAGGCGGAAGTGTGACACAAACGACATCGCCTTGGTGCACTTTTGTAGAGCCCTTTGGAACCTTCCCGTTAACGGTGACAGATTCATCTTCAATCAATCGTTTTATACTCGTTCGCGAGAGAAATGGAATTCGAGTGGCAAGGTAACTATCAAGTCGCCTATTCAGGTTTTTGCGTATGTTGAAGGTCGCTTCAATCGGTCCTTCCTCGTCAGCAGAACTTTGTTCCTCGTATGCATGAAAAAGTGCATCGGTATCGATATTTCCGCCACCGTCTAGGAATTTTTTTGACCGATTACTCGGCGAACCCACAGTTACTCGTTTGAATCAGAAAGATCCTTCAGTGCATCGATAGTCGAATTTACTGGAGTTGGATCTCGCTGTTCCACTTGGTTGTTACGCGCGGTTACTTCTGCGTCAGTCGGAAGGACAATCGCATCAGTAAGCGTATCAAGAGTTTCTATTCTATATTTCGCTTGCGTTGAAAGGCCTGGGAATACATCGCTAGCACGTGCAAGAATCAATTCGTAGAAATGCTTTGCGTTCTCAGTATCACCTTTTGACTCAGCGACTGCGGCTCTACCGAACATGCCCGAAACAACGAATAAAGTAATGGAGTCGGAGTTATCGTCATTTTTTATAAGTTCGGCGTAGAGTGCGTCTGCTTTATCAAGGTAAAACGAACGCTCGTCTGCAGTCAAAATAGTTGTAGTCGCTTCGTTAGTTCCGACAGTTTTGTTTTGTATAACCGCTTTCAAGTACAAATCAGCTGCGCTTAAGAGCCCCAATTCATGAAGAGCATCTACGTCAGCGTGCACTTGAGCTACATCTTCAAGTGATGCTGGAAGGCCAGTCGAAGCAGCCTCTGCATAAGCGCTCCACGCTTCTGCTTGGTACTGATCTTCGCCACGCTGGTAATTTTGCCACCAGAGCATGCCAGCAATGACAATCATGATAATGAGCAGATAATTTGGACCCTTTGTCTTCAACCAATGCACGAATTCTTCGTTTACATTGCTTTCAGAGATGTCAGCTGTTTGTATATCTTTTAATCGATCGCGGTCCATGGTGTAAATCCTTTTTGGGGAGCAAAGTATTCTATCCGAATAGAAGCATCATCGCAATCTCTTTACTGCTCTACGGCTGTACCTTCAAATCCATAATGTGCCTGTAATTGGTTGAATGCGGAACACATTTCTGGTGGTAAGACCAGGGGCGAGCCTGAATTTTTGCGAGCTGGCTCTAGTGTGTTGCAGCATATATCTACCCATTCGTCGTATACATCAAGTCCGAAATGTCGGCAAATTTCTCCAACGGTATTGGCTGACGACCCAGTGAAGTCGTTATACGTAATCTCTAAAAGGGAATCACCCAAGAGTTTTTTGTGTTTTTGTACTTCGCTTAGGCTCACAATCCACTCTAGAGCCCCCATTTGAGCATCGGTACTCAACGAAGGCACTTCGCTTGCGAACCAATTGTGTTCGATTGCATCTGCTGCCAAAGCATGCCACTTACACTTGTCTCGGCCCCACCAGCGGTTCCAGGTTCCTTTACCTGCAATGCCATAACTATTGTCTTTTGCGAGCTTATCTATAGAACGAACGACGTCAAGTCCATTTCTTACAAGATGAATAAATTGAGATTGTGGTGAGCAAGCATAGAGAAGTTCGATTCGCATCGCCTGAATTGGGGTTTTCTCAATGACATATGCACTGCTCCCACCTCTTGTTTGCTCAGCTTGCATACACGCTTTAAACCGCTGAATAACTTCGGGTGTTGCGCTTTCGCTAGTCAGTATGCAGTGTGGGTCAACGCCAGCATCACCGAACAAACGAACCATATCAGTTGATGGTTCGATTGCTCTCCAAATGTGGTATGGCTCTCGAAGGTAATGCACTTGCTTGTGTTGTGTGAGTAATATTCCAAGGATAGTTGTGCCCGAGCGACCACAACCAAAAACAAATGAAACTGGTTTTTCGAGTGGTTGTGCTAGCGTGTTCTTTGCATCGCGTTGGGATCGACGAAGAAGGCGAGCATATTTAACTGCGCGAGGGTAAGGTAATAATTTTTGAAGGAATTTTTGTAGCATGATTGGTGGTCATACTACCACATATACTTTTATTGAAGCCTATCAAGAGCAGTCTCAAGCTGCGATAAGCAGGAAGCTAAATAACGAGGGTCACCTTCTGACTGCATAAATGCTGGAGCAGTAGCAGCAAGCAAGAGCCGGCGGATGTCCACAAGTTGGTGATAATTATCATCTACTTGCATTCCAAACTTTTTCCGAGCAGCTGCCATTGCATGCACGGGCCTTGATGCTTTGAGCCTACTTTTATGTCCCCATAGTTGCCGTTCTAGATACACCGCGTCCTCAATCCAGTGCCCTGCATGTACTTCAGCCAAATCAATCAAACTGACAGGTGCATGTGGCTCATCTGTTCGGCACATCGCATTGGCAAGATGAACATCGCCATGGAGCCATTGATTAATTCTTCTACCTCTCCACAACTCTAGTAATCCTGCGAGTCTTTTAGAAAGTTGCGACTGCGCTTTTTTCCATCGAGATTCGTTTTCAAGATTGTTTTCGCGAATACTTTTCTTAGCAATTTCAAGAAGGTCTTTCCAGTTTTCTCTTCTTCCCTTTTGATCGACAGGGAACTCAGAAGCAAATTTTGAAAAGAGCGCGGCAGATTCCGAAATGCGTTCAATGTTTGAGTCATCCCAATGTGCACCAAGGGGACCAACAGGGAACCGTTCAATGATTAGCCACGCAAGGTCGTACCCATTTAGCCTTTCATCACTCGCAAAGAGGTTGGGTGCAACTCCGTTTGCATTTTGCATTCTTCGCGTCCATCGCAATTCATTTTTGTTTATAGGTAGTTTTACAACGACTGGAACATCGCTGGCATCTTCAGAATTCCAAGTAGCAAAACCAGTAGTCGCACCGCTGCGTTGCCAATCGGTACGAAACCAATAGATGTCTGAGAGTTGATTATTTGTTTGTTCCCGGAGTACCGGTTCAAGAGAACTAGCGAGGGATGAAGGAATCTTGCTCTTGGCAGATTTGCTCACTCTTGCTTCTCCAGTAGTTCTTGCACATCTAAAGAATAATCATAAACGAGATAAGAATCAAGTCAAGTCGAATAGGGCTTGCTCAAAACGCCCGTAGAGCATAGTTTACGGGCGTGAATACCACGGAATGGGATGTATTAGTCGTAGATTTAGATGGAACACTGTTGTGCAAACAAGGTGAAGTTTCTGAGCAGAATCTGCATGCACTCGATTCTGTCCGCGAATTAGGCATTGAAGTCGTAGTCGCGACTGGTCGAAGTTTTCGTGAATGCAAACATATCGTTGAACGTATGGGGCATTACGGAGTATGTATAACTGCAAGCGGGTCACAATTGACAACACACGAAGGGGAGGGCATCACACGAAGTGTTGTCGGAAGTTCAGTAGTTGAACAGGTAACGAACACTGTGAATGCAAAAGGGCATAGAGCATTACTTCTTAAAGATGATAGCGCTTGCGGAATGCCGTACGTGCTAGTTGGGGATAGCCCCTTGCACGAGGCATCAACTTGGTGGTTTGAATCATTACACATTCCATACTTAGAAGTACCGCTAATTGAGGACGACCCCTATCCTGAACATACGTTGCGAGTTGGAGCAGTGGCCGATGCATCTGTTCTGGTACCAATTGCGAACGAGTTAGAGCAACAACTACGTGGCAAAGC
>TARA_B110000495_G_scaffold147324_1_pt1 | contig 10692 bp, 3 predicted proteins | sample TARA_B110000495 | Tara Oceans TARA_B110000495 (sample SAMEA4398219) | marine metagenome | biome: Polar Biome; feature: [MES] marine water layer (ENVO:01000295) within the mesopelagic zone...; material: water (ENVO:00002006), including particulate matter (ENVO:01000060) such as...... | reverse complement strand
GTCTAGTCAGCAAATGCGTAAAGGGATTCGAAACAAGATCACGAGTCACAGGCGTACAGCATCGCGAAGAGGAAACCTGCATTTCGAGTCGTTGGAAAAAAGGTGTCTGCTCGCAGGGCTCATTCAACATTTGGACGCCACCCAAACCGAAAGTGTGAGCGTCGACGGTGGAGGCATCGTCAGTCAGTGGAGCGACCTATCTGATTCGGGTATTCATCACGCAACCGCCAATGTTGGCGCAGTCTCTTTCCTGGGTGATAACGAGTCCGACTCGGGCCTGCCGATGCTCGATTTTCAATCCACACGTTCCAGTCTTGAGTTGTTCGATGCGGCTCAATCGGATGTCTGGCTGGACCAAAGCGACGGAACTGGTGGGTTCACTGTTTTGGTCAGTTTCGAGGCGGATTCATTGCACGGGTTGTGGAATGATCTGCTGGGCAACAGTAGCTTCGTCGCCAGCGGATTTGGTTTGCGTTATTCGTCCGGGGGAACAATGCAAGCCTACCTGGGCGGAGTCTCGGTTCAGAAAAGTTTGGTAACTCCCGGCGAAACCACTGTCTTTGCGTTTAGTTACGATGCCGCGTCGGACAGCTACCGGTTTTGGGACTCGGTGAGTCAATCTACAGCCACCGGGACGATCGCACATCGCGACTTTTCGGCGGCCACAGCAGTTACATTGGGTAGCATCAACAGTGCGGGCCGCTTTGTGGATGCAAACATTGGCGAAGTGAAGATCTTTGACGAAAGTCTCGACGCCGTGCAGTTCCAGGCCGAAGCAATAGGCTTAGTCAACAAGTGGGGCGCCGCGGCCCAGCCGATTCAAATTCTTGATGCCGATGTTCAAGGCAGCGTGTTGGTTGATGGTGCCAGCGCGGTTACTGAGTGGAATGATCTTTCGTTGAGGCACGAAGATTTTGATGCCACTTCAGATTTCGGTTCTGCGATTTTCGATGGTACTGCCGTATCGGATATGGGTCTGTCGATGGTCGATTTCGGTTCTGAGAACAACCGGCTCGAATTGTTCAGCTCCGATGATTCGGATTCTTGGTTGGACCAAAGTGCGGGAACCGGTGGCTTTACCGTTATGGTCAGCTTTGATGCTGATTCACTGGTTGGCGATTGGAACGATCTACTGGGAAATAGCACCGTAGTCGCAAGCGGATTCGGGCTGCGCTATTCGCAGACCGGTGTGATGCAAGCCTATCTCGGAGGCGTGTTGACTAACAAAGTAGGCGGCAGTGATCTAAGGGTAACTCCCGGTGAGACGATCGTTTATGCCTTTCGTTATGACGCCACCACCAGTCGCTACAATTTCTGGGATTCAGCGAATCACACTTCGGCCTTTGGCACAGTTGCCCCAACCGACTTCTCGCTGGCGGCTCCGGTCTCACTCGGCAGCATCGGTGATAGTTGGCGATTTGTAGATGCGAATGTCGGCGAAGTCCGGGTGTATGATTTTGCGCTAAATGACTATCAGTTTGCAGCGGAGCGGGAAGCGTTGGTAGAGAAGTGGGCATACCCAATCCTCCCCACCGTCAAGCGATGGTCTGAGTTGATCACCGAAGATGGAGACGCACCTGGGATTGGTGACATCGTCGTCGTGAAAGCCGGGGATACTCTGTACTTGGATGAAAGTGCACAGGCGACCGGGTTGGTCGTCGCGGGCGACTTTATTGTCGAAGATATCGCTGACTTATCGCTGGTATCCGATTGGGTGATCGTGACCGACGGTGGTAGTTTCCAAGTCGGATCCGCAGAGACGCCTTTCACGCACAAATTTACACTCACACTCGAGGGAGACGATCCAGACTTCGATTTGAACTTGGTCGATTTTGGCATGTCCGGCCGGATCGACAACAACAATGCCTACTTGATGGCCCGGGGATCGGGCTCCAGCATTGAGATTCACGCCGACGATGCAGCCAAGGAATCTTGGACGCAGCTGTCGCAAACCGCCCAAGCGGGCGCGACGGTTTTGCAAGTCGCGGAGGCAACTGGATGGGAGGTTGGAGACCGGATTGTAATCGCCTCGACCGACTTCGATCTCAATCAGGCTGAAGAATTCACCATCACTGCGGTCACCGGTGGCGGACAGACAATCACGCTGGATGCCCCGCTGCAGTTCATGCATTACGGTGAAATCGAGACTTACTCCAATGGAACCCGTAGCTGGGATCTCGACATGCGGGCCGAGGTGGGGCTACTCAATCGTGATGTGACAATCCAGGGCGATGCCGACAGTGCAACCAACCGTTACGGGGGCCATTCGATGGTCATGATGGGCGCCCAGATGCACATTTCCGGCGCCGAATTTACCCGGATGGGGCAACAGGGGATTATCGGCCGGTACCCGGCGCACTGGCATTTGATCGGAGACGCCTCGGGCCAGTACATCCAAAATTCTTCATTCCACAACACTTTCAACAAGGGACTGACTGTCCACGGCACACAGAACGTGTTGGTCAACGAAAACGTTGTCTACGAGCACATTGGCCACGGCTACTTCCTGGAGGACGCTTCCGAGTTCGACAATGTGCTGAGCAACAATCTGGCGATCAACGCCCGAGCTTCTGACAGCCTGGAGGTCGCTCCTGAGCCGAGTGATTTTAATTCCGTTGCGAGTTTCTGGATCGAGAATGCAGACAATACCCTCATTGGTAATCATGCTGCGGGGTCTGAGTTTGAAGGATTTCGATTCGCTCTGCAACGTGTAAACGGCGCATCAGCCACATTGGGTTTGTACGACCATCTCGCCCCAGAGACCAAGGGGCCAACCGATTTCACCGGCAACGTCGCGCATTCGACTTTCGAGGCTGGGGTCTTCATTACGACGCAACTGATCCGTACGATTCAGGACACCCAGCCCACCGCTGAAGATCAGCAGCTATTCGATGAAAACTGGGGGTTCTCCGACTTTACGGCCTACAAGGGAAACGATACTTTCTGGCCACGGGCGATTGGTGGCGATTTCTACGACATCAAACTTGGGGAAAACGACCGGGCAAATCGCCTGAGGCTGAATCAAACGCTTTACGACTCTTTGATCGTCGGACGAACGGGCAACATTGGCACGCCGATAACCGCTGATGAAATCGCCGCCGGCCGTTCCCTGCCACCCGTGACTGGCCACTATGTCGGCCACGTCCTCTACGACGGCCCGGCGGGACTGGTCGACTCGCATCTAGATGGGTTCGACGTTGATGGCGACGCAGCGATCGGTCTACTTAACGCTGTGCAAAAAACCAGTTACCACTTCGTGAGCGGACTTACGTTCGGCCTCAATGTTCCGGAAACGAATAAGGTCGACATGTCTCGATCCTTGAACAACATAAACGCGGAGGCCTCGGCGCGTGCAGTCATCGATCTCGACGGAAGCCTTACAGGATTTGCCGGCGCGTTCGTGACACAGAAGCTGGGCAACGGTTCGCTGATCAACACCACCCCCGCTGGGATCGCGCGAAACGACTGGACCGCGTGGGTCAACCCCGACTCGAAAATCGGTTCGATCGCATTCAACTCTTATAGTGAATCGCTTGTCAAGCATGACATTATTCGATCCGATGGGGCGGAGCTGCTCGGTGTTGAGGGAATCGGGGTTTTCCACACGCAAACCGGATTCATTGTCGGCGATCAATTTACACACACTATCGATTTCGCGGACAACCCAGACAACATCGAGTTGTACTTAAGCGACATGCTCGCGGGCGACGGCGCAATTTTTGAATTTTCCGATTTCCATCCGCTGTCGACAGTGACGATCGTGAACCCGTATTCAGACGATTCTTGGAATGCGAATGAAGTAACTTCGCTGGCAGCCCTGCAAGCGGCGACCACGACCAGCGTTTACCGAGGCGGCGATTCTGTCATGGTTAAGTTCGTTTCGGAGATGGCCTATGGATGGCTGTGGCCGCAGCCCGGTCGACTTCCTGATCTCTCCGCGGAATTTCTTGGTGGAGTGGTTGTGCAACTTGATGTCACAAGTATTCCAACCGTTGAAGACCAGTACATTGTCTATCGAAGTTCGTCTTTCGATGGAAGTTCGCTAAGAGACTCGATTGCCTCTGACAAAACCGCTCTGCTACCCGGACAGACGGCGACTTTCGAAAACATCTCCAGTTACTGGAAAGGCATCAACGGATTGATCATCGATGTAGCAGGCTTGGATGTGACGCCAACGGCAAGTGACTTTGAATTCCGAGTTGGCAACGACGACAATCCAGACGAATGGGCGATGCTTACCACAGCTCCCCAAATCGAATTGATTGAGGGAGGAGGAATCAATGACTCTGATCAAATCCATCTGACTTGGTTAGACAACGCGATCGAGAAACAGTGGCTCCAAGTTACTGTTTTAGCAAACTCAACGACCGAGTTGGCGTCCGACTACGTATTCTATTTTGGAAACGCGATCGGTGAAACGGGGAATGATCCGAGCAATGCAATCGTTAACCTCTTGGATGTCGCGGAAACTAGGATCAACCAGTCTGGATTTGGCACAGTTGAGATTGACAATCAATATGATTTCAATCGCGATGCGAGAGTCAATCTCGTGGATGTTACCATCGCTAGGTCAAATCAATCCGGATTCACGCCATTGCAATGGATAACGATTCCCGGTGGAGAGGGGCAGCGCATATCCGGTGACGATTCTATTTCCAAAGGGAAGGGACAAAGAGATTTTCATTCCGAACAAGGTTTCAGTAAATCCAAATTTGTAGCTGGGAATGAATTTACTTTCCTTGGTTTAGAGCGTACCATCTCCAATGATCCTAGTCTGGACAAAAATCAAACAAGTCGATTCAAAATGTCTGACAACCAACCGCCAAAATTGGTTGGACTCACAAGGCTGAGCGTCTTGGACGATACATTTGAAGATTTCGAATCGACAATCTACGAATTCTCACTTGACGAACATCAGGACAATACGAACATTTCAAACCAGCTTGCGAAAACGTCAGAATTGACTCATTTAGAATTGTTTGGATTTGCGTCGCCACGCTCGGACTAGCTTGACCAACATGATTTTTTTCTGCGCACAAACAGACGTCCCCTTCTCAACGAACATTCACTCGGAGTATCGGTCACCAACTTCACGATTTGCGTGGACGCCTTCGGGCAAGGCCACGCCGATGAGGTGTTTAGGGATTGGAGTTTGCATCGCATGATAACTCGCAGACCGATCGCCGTTTTGTTGTGTGTCGTGGTCGGTTGGACAGCAATTGCCATGTCGATGGCGGGTCGCGGGGACGACGACGTCGCGTTTATCAGTGAGGCAGATCGTGCCTTCACCGCGAACATCGCCACTAGCAAACCACGGTCAACGGCCTCAGAGGGCTGGCGCAAGCACGTGATTCTCTCGGTCAAGAAATGCTACAACGTTGTCGCTGCCGACTTCACCGGCGATGGACTGACTGATGTGATGGCAAACAAGGCCGATGCGACCATCCTGTTGGTTGCTCCGGATTGGAAGTCAGTCGAGGTCGAGAAAACACGTGGCATTCGCGTTTATGCGAGCGGAGCGATGGATGTCGACGAGGACGGAGACCTCGACTATGTGGCAGGCCAGTACTCTCCAGGGCGGCTTTTCTGGCTGGAGTGTCCTGATAAGCCGGCCACGCAACCGTGGCCTTTCCACGTCATCGATGACCGACCCGATGGCGTACACGGCATTCTACTGAAAGACCTCGACGGCGATGGCCGACTCGACATGGTGACCAATAGTGCGCACCGCGATGGGCCACTGCCGCAATCCATTCTCTGGTACCAGGTTGCCAAAAACCCTCACGATCGATGGCGACTAAACGTTCTGGGTAAAGGCGATGCACCAGGTCGGCCCCATTACTTTGCCTCGGGCGACTTCAACGCCGATGGCCGCCCTGACGTGGCAGTGGCTTCAAGTGGCGTGTCGCTTCGTGGAGGCGACTGGTTCGCTTGGTGGGAGGCGCCCGAAAAGCGAAGTGATCTCTGGAAGAAGCACCTCATCGCCGACGGCCAGGTTGGCGCAACCCACATCCATGCAGCCGACCTCAATGGTGACAAGCAGCTTGACTTCATCGCTTCGATGGGCCATGGAAGCGGCGTCTACTGGTTTCAGGCACCCCACTGGAAACGACACACCATCAACGCCACGATGCGAGACACCCATTGCCTGATTGCTGCCGATTTGGACGGAGACGGCGATGTCGATGCCGCAGCTGTTTCACGCACAGACTTCCTGGCCTGCTGGTTTGAGAACAACGGCGAAGGCCGCTTCACCACGCATGTCATCCATCGCAAGCAATCGGCATACGATATGCAAGCGGCAGATATCGATGGTGACGGCGATCTCGATTTGGTCGTCGCCGGTGCCGAAAGCGATAACGTCGTCTGGCTAGAAAATCCGAGACGATCCGGAGTGGAACTTCGAACACAGAAACAATAACAGAAGCGAATCCTCATCAATCGTTGGGAAATCGAACAAATAACAGGGGTCAAGTACCGCTTTGCATTCTGTTGTTTCTCGCATCTAACAAACCTGTTTTCAAATGCTGCACCATCCACGAAGTGACATCATTTGAACTTCAGCGTGACCTTGTCCAGCATCGGCTTGGATTTGTTTTCGGTCGTATCCGTCATTTTGACTTCAAACTGGAATCCAAATCCTGCCGGCATTTTCGAAAGGTCCAATGAAGCCGGCGCCTTGGTGATCTGTTTTGCAAAGCCTGGTTTGTGGTCGTACGATTCTTTCACCGCCTGCCATTGGCTCCAATGGTCAATGCTGCCGTTGTTGTTTGTGTCGACTCCGACGCGGGCTTCAACTTTTTCAACCCAGGGGCCGGGACTGGTGTAATCAATCGCCTGCTGGGTGACCAGGTAAAAGCGACCTTCGGCGAAACAGATGTCCGGATCCGGATGTCCTTTGCCGATGTTGTCACAAAACTTAAATTGTTCATTCAAACTTGGCGAAGTGAACCAAGCGACGCTCATCGGCTTGCCGTGCTCGGGGTCATAGTCCGCAAACAGATAGTATTGACCACCGATACTGATCGCCGCCCAATCGCCAAACGCCTTTTGAATCGGTTCGTGAATTTCATATTCGGCGACGTTGGTTTTGTAGTTCTTGGGATCCTCTTTGGCCCAGTGCGGGTGTTTGTAAGTCCCGATCTTGCCCGTGGGATTGGTGCGCGCGTCGACGGCCGGAGGCAGGATTTTGTTGAACTTGATTCCATCATCGCTGATAGCGTGCCCCGCCAAAGGCGAATCCCAGGATCGCTTGCTCGCATTGATCGGCGACCAGTCTTCGTAGATCACGTGAAACTTGCCGTCGAGATCACGAATGAATCCAGCATCCGATCCATGCGAAGGATCTTCCACCGCCTTGCCCATATTTTTTCCTGGAACACCGTCGGTCAGATCATCATCAACGTAGACGTGTGGATCCTGATCGTTGGGAAAGTCGTAATAGATAAAAGCTTTGCCATCGGCGAATTCCGCCGACGTGACCCATCTGGAAAAGCCCTCGGTGACGGGGCCGTGATGCACCCAGTTAACCATGTCACGACTTTGCCATGCGTGATAGCCACCCCTGCCCTTGTTCAGTCCCCCCGGTGCGTTGTATTGGTTAGGAAACCTTGTCGTTTGCAGAGCGACATCAAAGCCATCCAGCTTTTTAGGCTTGGGAGTGAATGGCGCTAGATCTTGAGGTTTCTGGCCTTTTTTCCGTTTCTGACCGGAGCCGTATCGCCCGAAGATCCAATAGTTATTTGGGCCCAGTGCTAGGGTGACCGGCGCATCTGCCAAATTTGATGGGCCAATGTTCTTTACAGGTTCCCAGTTCTGCCAGACTGTCGACTGATCAAAAACGATCGATTTGGCGGAGCGTTTTTCTTGGAAGGTTTGCAAAGTACTTCGGAAAGTCGCTGACCTGCCCGTTGGTGCGGCGACTCCATCTTTGATTTCCAGATTCGCTTGATCACTTGTGTTCTTCTGCCATTCGGCCTGGCTATCGATGACCCAGGAGTCTTGAGCGGTGGCGAAATGAACGCCGCAAGCGATTAACAGTAGCGCGATTGTAAAGGTAGATGTTTTCATGACGTTCCATTGAATGTGAAGTTCGCAGAAGAGAGTTGTACCGTAGTGGGGTTAATTTAGTTGGCCTGGCAAGGAGGTCCATTTCAAAAACTTCTCCCCTACTTTTTGGTTTGACGAGCAACTCATCGACCTTGCCCGCCATCTCGGTCTTAGCCCGTACCGCAATCACAGGTTTGTTTGCTTCTTGGGGATACTGCTGGAGAGTGGCTGGGTATCGGCCTGCCTGTTTTACTTCCAGCACCCACGGTCCGGTCGCCGTAACGACCGCCGTAAAGTTCGGGGACAAGAAAAGGCCAACCATTTTATGACATCAATTCCTCCAGCGGTCCTTTCAAATCGAGATGTTTCAGATTAGCGTCCATTTGGCCAAACGTATTAGACGTCTCCAACCCAGCTGACTGAATCAGAGAAAGGTAAAGGTTGCCAACCGTCCGATGGCCCTTGGTGCCATATTTGGGATACTCGATGTAGCGTCCCATCTTCAGTTTCTTGCCCATTCCACCCAACAGAACGAACGGCCAGTCGTATCCGTCGCAATGATGGTCGCCGGAAGAGCAAGACATATAGACGATCATGGTGTTGTCGAGCATCGTTCCGTCTCCTTCGGGGATGCTGTCGAACTTTTTGGCCATGTTTGCGATCTCTTTCAGATGCAACTTTTCGATTTCCATGCGGGCTTGATGACCGGTCCATCCGTTGGAGGCGGCGTTGTCTCCGAGGTGGCCGAGCGCGTGGACATGATCTGAAAGGCCAAGCTCCGAATACTTTACGCCCAGCGTATCCGGGCGCAGCGTGACCACATTCGTCAGTCCAGAAATCAGTGCGGCCGATGCAATTTCAAAGTGCGATTCGATGCGTGCCGAGGGCGCGATGGATTCATAGCGATCCGTCAGTTCCGGCGCGTGCTTTTGGATTCGATCCATCAGCGCCGCTTTCTTTTTTTCGATCTTCCGCAACGAATTAAACGAATCCATATAAAGATCGAATCGTTCTTTATCGTCTCCGGATAGTTGTTTCTCGACACGTCGCGCATCCTCGGTCAAGAAATCCATAAGATTGCCATTGAGGGCGAGTTTCTTTTCCAGTTGAGCCGGGGTTGCGACCGCTGCGCCAAAAAGTTCAAGAAATGCTTTGCGCGGCGAAGCCTGATAGGCGACCGGCTTTGCGGCGCCGTAAGCTGAAAGGTTTGGATAACAGTAGGAGTCCTCTGGCTTGTCATTCCCAAGCAATTTCCCGTTCATCGCCATCCCGTACATCGGATAGGGTCCGCTGGAGAGATGTTGCCCGAGTAGACAATCCAGCGTTGGCGCAACGGCGACTGTTTCAGAATCGTGAAGCGAAAGAGTCCCAAACCCCTTGGTATGATTTCCTCTGAAACCCACGCCGGAGAGACTCTGCAGGATGGTCAGGCGGTCTTTGAAACTGTCCAGCACAGCCAGTTTTTCGGGCAGCTTGCGGTCTGCCAGCGAAACATCAACGAGCGGCCCGGGGCGCCGCCCTCGATTGCCGAGCTTCTTGCCGTCATCTGGATGAATGAAGTGATTTTCGAGGCCATCCGGAACGAGATTGAATTTATCGATACCGGAGGATTTGACCACGAAGACGAATCGCTTGGGCAGCGTCTCTTCGTTTCCCGCTGCGTGTGCTTGAATCGACCGCAAACAGGAGGCCATGGCGAGAGACATTCCGCCAATCGAGAGATCCTGAATCGCGCGTCGTCGTGTGATTAACATTGGAAATTTCCTGCGTTTGATGGATCTGATTTTAACGTCGATATAAAAACGAATCGGAACTTAACAACGAGACGACCAGCGATTTGAAGCTTCCGCCACTGTTGAGGTAAGCCTGCTCGGCTTCGAGCAAGGTTCTTGAATCACTCAGCATTTCATTCCGTCCCATAAAATAGCGGAACAAATGCCGGATGAACGACTGGCGTGCGCGGTTCGAATTTCCTAATCGATGCATCATCTCGATTGCGTCCTTGACCTCCCCATCGACTTCGGGATCACCAGAAAATCGAATTTCACCTGAGGCGTCGATCGCGCGGGTCGTGAGCATGCCTTCCTTCAGCTTGCGGTCGAACTGTCCGTCGCGCCGTAGGTAGATTTCTTTGTTCTCGTCAAAATAAGATTGCACTCGGTAGCGTCCCCAATCGTCGAACACTTCGAATGGTTCGCCAAGCGGATTGATTTTGCGATGACACTTCCAGCAACGCTCAGCCCGCAGCGGCTCCATCCGCTCTCTGAGTGTTTTGTGGGGATCCATTGGTACAACCGCGTCGACATCCGGTGGGATATCACCGAGCACACCTGCCAGCAACCGTTTGTAGACCCAGATCCCGCGATGAATCGGATCGTTGTCTTCATTCAGTGAATGCGCGGTCAACCAGGCAGGATGTGTTAACAGACCGGCCCGTTGCTCTCTGGGCATCTCTAACGGCTGCTCTAGAGGCCAGGCCCACGTCTGTTCGTCGATGCGACCGCTGCTCGGCAGATTGTAAGGTTCGATGTAAAGCAGATCCCCGATGCCACGTGACTTTTGCGTGTAAGGGAAACTGGGATGCGAATAGATTCCTTTCGCGAGGGCGGTTGTAAAATTAGCAACCGTTTTCGTCGCCTCGTT
>TARA_B110000495_G_scaffold48442_1_pt1 | contig 10853 bp, 14 predicted proteins | sample TARA_B110000495 | Tara Oceans TARA_B110000495 (sample SAMEA4398219) | marine metagenome | biome: Polar Biome; feature: [MES] marine water layer (ENVO:01000295) within the mesopelagic zone...; material: water (ENVO:00002006), including particulate matter (ENVO:01000060) such as...... | reverse complement strand
AGAAGGGAATTGACATAAGTACATAGTAGTTCATATTTTTGTGTGTTTTAGGTTAAGTTATTAATCCTCGACTGTATCGAAGAGATCTGAGAATGAACCGCTTACGCAATCCATATCAACCTGTTCCTCATCGTTCTCGTCGATGTCGTCCTTGTCGGACTCGACTGCATCGAGGGAAACGAATTCCTGCTCAATGTCTTGCTTGGAGGCGTGTTGAACACCGTGTTCAATCGCAAAGTCTTCGTTTGCTTTGGACTCTACAAGGTCGTTGAGCAAGTCAACGAACTTAGGAGCGACTACAAAGTCGCTAGCGTTAGCCAAGGCGATTGCCTTAGCGATGTGTGAGAGATCTTTTTCAATTTTCATAAGTATATTCTAAGCAATTTATAGACAAAAGTCAAGGTTTATTTTTCGATTTAGTAAAGTTTTTTTAAGCAAAGAAAGGATGAATCTTAATGTTGCGAGGAGACCAAGCGACGCGTTTCTGCGACCTATATAGACGGCAAAGGACTTGCTTGCCTAAGCGTTCACAAGCGAACTCTTCGATTACTTGGTAGGTTTTATTATCTCTTGCGAGTACGATATCATTTTTCTTATACATATTATTTTATTGTTCTTATTTAATTTATCTTATACATACAATGTAACACACAAGCCAAGGAAAGTCAAGAAAAACTTTCAACTATATTACTGCACTATACCCCCCCCATTCATTTCAACCCGCCCCCTTTTGTGAATCGATTAGGTACTTGAGGCTTCCGAAAGTGGAGGGGGGTGGTGTTTTTCAATATCGAAATCAATAATAGAATATTATAACATATTGCTTGATCAAAAAAAAAGCCGACGTGTATATTACTATATGTATAATGAACAAGAATTGCTGTGGGTAAAAGCAGCAAATATGAAAGCTAAAAGACTAAAATCAAGAAACACAGATTTGAAATATATAATAAAAATGTTGCAAGATGAATTAAAAAAAACTAAAAAACAAATTAATTTAGAATGCGGCCGACCTGATTTTGAATATTCTGAACATATCAGTATGTGTTTAGATTGGAGTCCGAGAAAAAGCTTAAGATTCATTAATCAAATTAAAAATGAAATTAAAACGTAAGATATTAATAATGGGATTGCCTGGTGCAGGCAAGACTTCTCTCGCAGAAAAGCTAGTTCCCCGCTTGGGAGCTGTTTGGTTTAACGCGGACGCCATTCGCCAGGAGATCCATAAAGATTTAGGATTTTCTGAGCAAGACAGATTAGAACACTCAAGAAGATTAGGTAAACTTAGCGACTGGGCCGCAATGGGCGGTAATTTTGTGGTCGCCGATTTTTGTTGCCCTACGGAGTCTGCTCGTCAGGCTTTTAATCCAGATTTTGTGATATGGGTGAATAGGATTAAGGAGGGTAGATACCAAGATACCAATAAAATGTTCGAACGCCCTGATAAAGACTCTAGGTGGTGCGAAGGGGACCTAATCCTTGAGGATGGGGCGCCAGACGAATGGTGCGAAGAGGTTCTGAAGGCTATATATGCTACAGAAAAATGGGACAATCAAGCTCCAACCGCACTTTTAATTGGAAGGTATCAACCTTTTCACATTGGCCATAAAACTTTAGTGCAAGAATCTATTCAGCGCGTCGGTCAATGTTGTGTTGCGTTAAGGGATGTTGCTGGTAGCGACAAAAATAACCCATATAATTTTCAAAAAGTAAAAAACGAAATCGAAAAAGCCTGCGTAGAATTCGGGGACAAGATTAAAGTTGTCGAACTACCAAATATTACAGACGTGTTTTATGGGCGTGGGGTAGGATATAATATCGAGGAATTAGAATTAAGCAAAGAAATACAGGGTGTGTCTGCAACAAAAATCAGATCGGGGCAAATTGGCCAGGATGGTAAGCCGCTAGGCAAACGGCCTAAATAAGACTCCTTATTTCGAAATCCATCCCATAAGGATAACCTAACTCCTTGTGTATCAATCGATTGCGAAATTGCCACATCTCTTCGCTTTCGAACGTTGTATTTATTCCCTCTGAGTTGTGCTCCAGGGAAGCGTCATCTCCTTTTTGTGAATCTTCTGGGCGGTGAACAACTGTTGGTATCCCGTTTTTTTGAGCACGTAAGCAAAACGCTATATCCTCTCCTGTAGTCGGGTCAATTTCTTCGGCGAAAAGATACTTTAAGGATGTTTTTCTGAAGCATATTCCTCCGCAAAGATAATCTGCCTTAATTAACCTTGGGCCGTCTTTTTTTCTATCTTTTTTTACCGAATAATACTTCCCGTACATGTCGGCCATTCCTCTGTATGCGTACCCCTCGCTTGAGTTAACTTTAAATTTATCCGCATCACCCAGGACGAGGACATGTCGGTCGAGGCAAGATTTAGAGATAGCAAGGTCTTTAGACTTTTTAGATAATGTCCAGCCGAAATTTTGAACTAGATAATCATCGTGGAATAAAATACTAACTATAGATCTACAATAATCTTTAAGCGGAAGCCTGTCGTCGTCCAGCATTATAATATAATCCGTCGGAGCGCCAAGCGCAACTTGATATCTTCCTATGTATTTAAAATTATAATCTGAGCAAATTGTAAAAACATTGTCTAGGTGTTTTGTTTTATCCTTAAATGCCTTAATGAGATTAAGGTTTTCTTCTGGCAAGCCCAGAAAGCATCCGAATATATACTTCGGCGGCAAAGTCTGTTGAAAAACTCTATCTAATTGGGTATGTAATAGGTTTTCGCTTTTATTGTAATAATTGAGAATTAATGTATAGTCAGTGGTTGATCCCATACAGTTAAATACACTCTATTTTTTAACAAACCCAAATATGCCTAAACCATCGTTCTTCTTTGGGTCATGCATCCAGCAGTCATGAGTATTTCGTAAAACATCAAGCAATTTATTAAATAATAATGAATGTGTTGGTAAATCTTCACTATAATCTTCTTGCCCATGCCATTCACCCATTATTGCATTTGTATTTTTCAATATATCAAGATCCGCGCAATCATCACGCAGGAACCCATTTTCGCCGCCTTCACAATCCAGCTTCAATAAATCAATCTTATCTACATCCACTTCTTGCATTAATGTTCTTAATGTATAGTGCTTTACGTCAAAGTCATCATGTAGCTCATATACTTGTTCTTCTGCTTGTTCGACACTATCTTTAGTAGGTATTAATTCATTAGTAAGAAAACCTCCACCAGTTGCTTCTTTAATACTTCTATAGAAATATACTTTCTCTGGATAATAATTAAGAACACCTCTTACAATAGTATTATTCTCATTTTCTAAATTTAACTTACATAATTCATGGTTATCTTTGTCAGGTTCCACGGTATAGGTATAGCAGTCAGGGAATAGGTTATGGCATCGCTTAGAAAAACTTCCAATGTGACCTCCGATATCAAAGACAACTTTCGGTGCGTTATCTAAAAACTGTTCAATGGGATAATTTTGTTCACTGAATACCTCACCTAGAACATTCATATCTTCTTCTTCTCTATTTTCGCGAACTATAAATGGTATATTGTTAAATAAAACTTCTTTTGTTTCCATACAGTTATATAATATGAGTTAGGGGGATTAATATACATTTTATTGTATAGATTTTACTTGTTGCCCTAGCAGGCGATTTTCGGCGACAGCCGAAATAGGATATAGTTTATTTTTTTATAATATAATATATGAGATTGAATCGCCTCTGTAGTCTTGGCATATAGTATTTAAATATTTAATTTGAGTTGTTATTTCTGAACTTTACCCGTGACAACTACTGGTACGCAGAAAAATTCATGGTTATCGTGAAAGAATTTGTTTACGAGCACGTCCTTTTCTAGGGGTTTTAATCCGTTGAAGTGATAAAAGTCGGTATTCCTGTCCTTCGTGGTGTTTTTTTCAATATCAGATATTTCCCTGCATGGATTGGCTTGTGCTCTACCAGGAATTTCTTGAAAGGGTACCTTCGCCTCTGAGAGCTTTTCCATCAGGTAGCCTTGATCGTCCCACCCAAACCGAGTATAATCCCCAATTTGACCCTTAAATGAGACCATGAGCCTATTTACAGTGTTTTTATCTATAACATACAGGCCTGAATTTATAATATTTCTAATCTGGCCCGAAAGGAAATGTTCTTCCCCTTGGAGTATTTCCTTTAAGAATAGCTTGTCTGTCTTTTCTTTTTCTATCATCGCTAGGTAGTTTATCCCATTTTGATCTATATGCTGCGACGCTAAGAAGTGGCCGTCCTTGTGCATTTCGAATAAATCTAAAGCGGAGTTCCTGATGAGTATATCGTCATCAATCAACATCATTTTGTCGTATGAAGAGTACAAGAACTCTTCTAGTGCATAAAGTTTGTAAAAGTGGGGTTTCTCGTCTCCCTTTTTCGCAATCATCTCCGACCTTGGGTATCTATCGTTTATTTGAGACCTGTGGCAAATTAACTTGAAGTCTGCGCCAACGCTTCTGGCATAAGCTATTATGGTCGGCAAAGTGAAGCTTAAGAATGATGGGTTATTCTCGTATATAGCAAAGGTATATATTACTTTTTTCATTGATGTTAATTACACTATATTATGACCCGAAAGTCAAGCTTTTACCTGGCTCTACCTCTGTGTGAACCATGTATATGGAAGTATTCGTCGTAGTGCTCGAAGGGCTTATCTTTGATCTGATCATATACCCGATTCATTTCTAAAATCCTAGCCTCCATATCTTTAATCGATTCGGGGTTAATATTTTCAATAACAGATAAAACTTTATTGTAAATATTGGTACAAATACTCAGTACGCTATAGGATTCTGTTTCAAGAATTTCTTCATATTGAAATATTACGATATTGCCCCAAGACATATAATGCTTGTCTATTTTTTTGTGGTTTTTCCTATGTGTGACAAAAAAGAACAAATCTTCATTTTTGTATTTTTTAGTCCAGTAATCAAAATCAATATTGTGAGTTTTGGTAACTATATTTTTATGGCTAAGTGAATTTATTCCACAAGAAATGGGCTTACCTTTATCAAATATTTCAGTCAAGCAATTAGCTAGAACAGTTGATCCAGTATGAGGGGTTGATGCTTGTATTATTTTCACTGTATAAAAGTACACTTATGCTTATGGCAGATCATTTTGATTTTTATAAAAATATACGAGATCAAATCTGTCAGTTTTAAACTTTATTAGATCACTGTTTTGAATGCATTGTTCTTGGTGGAAGGCCTTATAATTGTCTTTTTCTTTTAAAGAAACCAACTCTTTGTCGTCATAAAGAAAAGTAAAGTTATAATCATTTGACTCTCTAAGTTCTGATATAATTTTATCGTCAGATTTCATGTCTGTCATTATGTATATTGATTTTGGGGTATGCTTTCGAGCATCTAGAAAATTTAAAATATTTTTACTTCTAGTGGCTAAATCCCACTCTTCTGCGGGTATGCCTCTGGGCGGGGCACCTACTTTTACTCGATCCCCTCTGCGGATATGAACGCATCCTTCGAAATTGTGTCTTTTAATGAAATTGGTTGCAAAATCTACATATTTTTTATTTGGATCATACTCAATTGCCAATTCCAATTCAGATAGACTTTTTTTAAAATCTGATAAATCTAATCCATCTTTGACTGTACCTTTTGGTACATCATGCTTCAAGGCTTTTATTGTTAGAATTTCGTTTGGATTCAAGGACGATTTGTCTTGTATGATCGAGGCACTCTCACCATTAATCGTAATCGAGTTTACGTTAAAATAATCTGAGAACACAAAATTAGACTCCTTGCCTTCGTTGTGTTTTGTTTGAAGTGGCTTAGTAAACTGAATTAATTTTAAGTTTAAAGTATGTGCGAATCGAAGGTAAGAATTAAATTGATTGAGTGTGTCGATGAGTCCGCTGCTTTGCACTTTGTTGCCGAAATCTATTGCTAGATACTTATAAGTAAAAGGGTTTGAGTTGCAAGTATATTTGTCAAGTAAACATTGAAGTTTTGGGTGTTTTTTAAAAAAACGCTTCATGCCTCGAACTTATAGCCTAGGTAATCTATATCTTTTTTGTAAGCTTTAGCTATAATATCTATTGATTCGTTATTATATACTTCCCTATAATCCTCTCTATTAGACTTATTAAGATGGTCAAGCTGAATTTGATCTTTTTCTTCCGGAGGGCAGTTTTGCTTTGCTATCTTGTCGCAGATTATATTAAAGTCTGATTGAATGTTTTCCATTCTGCCTATAAAGTCAATGTTTTTTGAAAGCCAATGTGTTTGAAGCTCTGTCCATCCTGGGCGACTCTTGACGAAATCATTAAAAGATTCAAAACCCCCGACTAAATTAGTATATCGTTGGTAGTGGTCGGCCCATTGTGGGGGGGTATTTTTCTCCCATTTTTTGATACAGATTTTATAAAATTTATAAATACTCAAATGTCTATCCCATGGATTTCTGCAAAAAGAGAAAGAGAAGTAACTATCTAGATTCTTATTTGTGTGAGCTTTAAGATTTTCAAGGGTGATATGCTTGATATTTGAGCTTCCTCTATCCATTGCTTCGCTAGAAAGTTGAAAGACTTCATTAAGGGGATCAAGCTTTGCTTCTATAGAAGTAGTGCCTGTCTTGGGAACGGCAATAAAAATGAACTTATATTTGTGCGATATAATCATTAAAATTCATATTTAAATTGTTCTATGTCTTTCTTGTATGCATCTGTAACAAGCTGTATTGATTCATTATCATAGTATTCTCGGTAATCACCATGATTTGTTTGGTTAAGTTTTTTTGGATTTGATTCTTTTTTTACGACATAATCAAAGTCGTAGTCTAATCTAAGTTTGCCGCAGACAAACTTGAAGTCAGTTTCAAAGGATTCTAGCTTGCCAATAAAAGAAATTTTTTCAGATGGGATTATTAGATTCTGTGGGGCTACATGTTTGTCTATTAAATTGTAAGTGTTGCAATTAGATCGAACCTTACCTAAATCTAGCTGGCACAATTTTTTTAAAAAATCACCAAAAGACAAACCTTTAAATTGATCATAGAAGCGAATTTTGGATGTATTTTGTACTTTATCTAGATATGCTGACAGTAATCTTGAGAAAGGGTTGCGAACGAAAGCGAATTGAAAATAATCATCCCATAATATATTATATTCTGTATTATAACCCTCTTCTTTTGGGCGTCGTATTGGTAATGGGGAGAATCCGAAGTCAATGCATTTATTTTCTTTTAGGAAGTATAAAATTGTTCTTGAGCCAACTTTAGGGACTCGATACCATACAAACTTTTTTTTATGAGAAAGTGTTACGTCATATTTCATGTTAACTTGTAAAAGTATAACCAAACTTGGAAGTATCTAATTCGTAATTTTTTGCAATTATTTCTTGGGTTTTTTCGTTGTAATACTCTGTATAATGCTTGTGATCGCTTTTATTGTGATGATGCATTTCGGGGTTAGGTATTCCAATTTTATCGCAGGCTAACTTTAAATCTTCGCTTAGATTTTCCAGTCTCCCTACAAAGTCTATACCTATTTCGCTTTCATAATAATATTTGCCATATTTATTAAGCACCTTATTTGTGTCTTTTTTAATATATCTATATTGCACATCGTCTGAGCCCATACAGAAATCTTCAAAATTTTGATCGGCAAATTGATAGGCCCAATAAGAGACTGCTCTAGCCCAAGGATTTCTTACGAATGCAAACTTAAAATACTCATCAATATTCCAACCCTTAAGCTTAAATAAGGCTTCGATGTCAAATAACTTTGAATGTTGCCATAAATCAAAATCGTCACACAATTCAGAATTTCCATAAATTGAGAGATCGCGACTTTTTACAAGAATGTGGTCGTCTATGCTGCAAATACACTCCTCGTCTTTGTCGAGTGCGTTTATTGAATTTGCTAAACTTAAGAAAACGGATGTACCCGCAGACTTTGGGATATGAATAAAAATAAATTTATGTTTATGTGATATAATCATTATAAGTCTCCATTCAATAGGTAGTGTGTTAGATATGTAATCAGTTTCATTCTTGTGCTAAATTCTTTTTCATTCTTTGCATCACTAAATATAAGATCATAGTTTTCATGTATAAGATCTTTTACGCCGCTAACGTCACTTCTCCAGCTGTAATTTAATAATAAATCTGATGCTGCTTGCCATGCACAACGCTTTACGAACCACGATTGATTTAGTCTGTCGGGTTGAATGATATGTTCTACTTTTGCATGTGGAGTATATATTGCAAGGTGATCTTTTGCTATAACGCGGATTACTTCGTCTTCTTCGCCGCTTAAAAGCGTTTTTGTTCTACCTTTCCTACCAAGTGCCGTGTTGAAGCCGCCGACCTCTTTAAGGAGGCCTGTTCGAAAACAAATGTTTGCACCAACTAACCATACTGGAGAATTTGTCTCCTGTAAGATAATATCCTCGTCCGAAAAATCCGCAACAGACAAATTTCCTAGCTGATCGTCGCTTAACCAATCTGGTCTTGCTGCTTCGCTCCAGCAGGGATCAATTCTGCCGCCAACAACCCCCACATTGGGATTGGTGAATTTAGAAATCATGTTTTTTACTAAATCTCTGTCTGCAATTGAATCGTCGTCGATAAAGTGAATAAGTTCCGTGCTACACAATTCGATGCATTCGTTTCTTGCCCCAGATAGCCCGTCCGTTTCTTTGTAAACATATTGAGCATTTGGCCTGACCCAACATAAGGCTCTCAAATCTTTTAGTATTTTTGCATCAAGCTCACTAAGCTCTTCAATGATTTCTTCGGGGGTATTATCTAAAACAATAATATCATATTGATTTACTCCAACATTTTGATTGATTGCTGCAATTAATGATTTATATAATAATCTATAATTGTTGTATGTGCATATGCATAGTGTTAATTGAGTGTTTTGCTCCCATGATTTGAATTTTTTTGATTGAATAAATTCTTCAAGCTCTCCTTTGTTCATTTTGTAATATTGAGTCATTTCGCTCATCTTTGCTCCGTATATATCTGATTGTTCGCCGCCGCAAACGGTCAAATCTACGCATGGCATAAATTGCAATTTAACCCTATGGTCGTCAGGCACAAGCTTGTGAGTCGCATGCATCACAAATCGATCCACTGGAGCTGATATCGTGTCTTTTTTACTCCAATCGAATTCAGGATTTTGGATGATAAGCTTTTCTAGGTCTTTGCCTTCTGTTCCTGTGCGTGGCGTGACTTCGGATAAAGGGGAGTGGTCATGCGTTAATGAGATTAACTTTTCTGCCCCAGATTTGTTTAAAAGGTAAGCCTCAAGCCCCTCGAAACCCCTTCTACCTAAATGAAGAAGTTCAACGCCCTCAGCCATTTGTGGACTTGAGAATAAAAAATTAATCACATCAGAGATTACGACATCGTCTTCGAGGATTATCCCATAGTCTAAATCCTCCTCTACTATCTTTTTCCATGCAGAATAGTGCGACGCATAACATCCTGCCGCCCCAGCAGATTGGGAGAAATACAATTGATAGGATATCCCAACTGGATCAACCGACAGCCCAAGCTCTCCTAGTACCCCCAGTCCCTTGCGAGTATCAACAGCCTCGATACGCTCAAGGTGGTTCCCGACTCCCTTGGACAATAAGGAAAACACCCTATGTGCTCTCGTCCAGTTTTCTTCCCTTGATTTTAAATTAATTAAAAATATTTTAAACTTAGATATTTGCATTTATGATATATTACAGTTAAAAGCCGAAGTAGTCTATATTTTTTTGCTCTAAAAGTGTAATATACTATGTAATGAAAACTACAGGCTTAAGGTTCGATACTTCGTATGGGTGTATAAGGGAAATTACTGATCAAGATATATATTGGTTGGCGTTCGATATGATTGAGCAAGATAAGGATGATTGCCGCGCTTCTGGGTACGGCGAAAACTTTTTGCAGGCGATACTGGATTATGTATTTATTTCGCAATTTGTTTTTAGTCTGGAGGATAAGAGCGGTGGGATTATTGGTTCTTTTGGAATATTTCCAGACGAAGAGCTTGAGGGGGTCGGTACAATGTGGGGGTTCTCGACGAGCAATTTTTTTAGCATTAAGAGTCCAAGGGGTGCGTCAGAAATACTGTCAAATACTAAGCGGGTTTTGGATTTCTTTAATTCTATATTCCCCGTGGTTAAAGCGTCTTGCCTTATGGAAAATAAAGAAGCGCGGAGAAGGTTTAATTTTGGTGGATTTAGGATGTATGACCGCACTGAAGACAGAGCTCTATATATGAGGACTGTATAATGGGTGGGGGTTCGGGCAGTTTTGAAATGGGTCGACCTGCTGAGGTTAGACCCGTTACGTTTGCTCAAGGAGTCAACCTGTATTCTGGTGCTCAAAGTTCTCTCGCTGGTTCTCTCCCGTCTTGGATTGCGTGGTTCTCTCCGGCAATAGAATATGAATTAGGCTCCTTGGTTCACTTTAATGAAGTGACGAACGTCTATGAGCATAAGTATCGGCATGATTTCATAACTGAAACAGAGTATGACATTATGGATACCGCCGGCCAGGATGAATATGATATTACGAACCAAACCCCCGCGCAGATAGTTAAAAGAGACCTCTTTAGCACGGAGTTTGAAGGTAAAAAGCTTGGAGACCAAATGCCTATAGGGGACAATTTACCACTTATAATGACATACTTTGACTATAGTAAAGAGACTATTTTCGTCTGCACCAAAGATGGCGCAAAAATGACCGTCTCAGATTTTAACGATACGAACACAAGGCATACCGAGGGGTTTTGGAGCCTTCAAGAACTCGAGACTCGGGGGTGGAACGTGGGCTTTACGTCCTCCAAGGCGTCAGACCCCCAGTCTAG
>TARA_B110000495_G_scaffold23947_1_pt1 | contig 10898 bp, 11 predicted proteins | sample TARA_B110000495 | Tara Oceans TARA_B110000495 (sample SAMEA4398219) | marine metagenome | biome: Polar Biome; feature: [MES] marine water layer (ENVO:01000295) within the mesopelagic zone...; material: water (ENVO:00002006), including particulate matter (ENVO:01000060) such as...... | reverse complement strand
CATATTTATCAGTCATATGTTTGTACTATTACAAAACCAAATTTCCGTGATAAAATAATTAATGAATTATCTAAAAATAACATTGAGTCTCAAATAGGTACTTATGCACTTCATTGCTTACCATTTTTTAAAACTTGTATTAAAAAAGGAAATTTAGATAATTCTTCTTTTTTGTATCATAATACCATAACACTTCCATTACATCATTTACTTACATTATCTGATCAAATAAGGATCTGTAAAATAATTAAAAAATTGTTAAATTAAATGAAATTATATACTTCCTTACTAATTCAGTAGTAATCATGACTATTATTTTAAATAAAAGAATTCTAATTACAGGTGGATTTGGTTTTATTGGAAGTCATTTAGTAGAGTCTTTAATTAAAAATAATACAATTTGTATCATAGATAATGAATATCGAGGTTCAAATTCATCTTATCTTAAAAAACAATTCCCTGATGATTTTAAAAAAATTAAATATTACAAATTAGATATTACAGATCAAAAAAAATTAAAATCAGCAATTAAATCTTTCAAACCTGAAATAATTTTTCATTTGGCAGGAATTGCTGGTGTTTCAACTGTAATGAAAAACCCTATGAAAGTAATTGATGTAAATCTAATTGGTAGTTACAATTTAGCAAAATCAGTTTCTGATATACCGTCTGTAAAAAAAATTATTTATACTTCAACAAGTGAAGTTTATGGAAATTTAGCTTTTCAACTTTCTGAAGATGATTATACTACTCAAGGATCTCCTTATGATCAACGATGGTCATATGCAACTAGTAAGTTATTTGCTGAACATATTTTTGTAGCTTTAGAAAAAGAATCAGGAATTAAAGTTGCTATTCCTAGACTTTTTAACATATATGGTCCACGACAAATTGGCAGTGGTGCAATTCATGAATTTATCAAAAATTCCATAAACAATAAAGCTTTAACATTATACAATGATGGTTCACAAATTAGAGCATGGTGTTACATTGATGATTGTATTAATGCATTACATATTATTACAAAAAAGGGAAATGGTATATTTAACATTGGAAATCCATATGAGTCATTAAGTACTACATCTCTTGCAAATCTTATTCTTGATATTACTAAATCTAAATCAAAACTAATTTTTAAAAAATTAAACACCACTGATATAAGATTACGCGTACCAAATATTGAAAAACTTTCTAAATTAGGATACCATCCTAAATTCCCAATTAGAATGGGGTTAACTAATACTTTTGAATGGTACTCAAATAGTTTAAAAATAAATCCATGATATGTATTTTTGATATAAAATTATTTATGATTATTTATTTTTTCTTTAAGTTTATCAACAAATGTGCTCCAAAATTTTCAGAATAATTAACATCAAACTTCTCATTCATTTTACTTTCAATTAATGAAGCTATTTGATTCACTTTAGATTCTGGTTTTGGTTTCTGGGGATGTGCTAATAGTGGATGAATTATTCGAGAAATAAAATAATAATTCCCTAATCTTTCAATTTTTTTAAACTCAAATAACTCCTTTATTTTAGGAAATAAACTTCTCTCTCTTATTGGAAAATTGATTTTTGAAATTGATATTGGTTCAAGTTTAAATTTTTTTCTCAATAAATTTAGTTTTTGATATCCTTCATGCGAACCTTCAGCTAATATCAGCATTCCATTTTTCTTTAGACTTTTATGGATTTTTTGAATTAATTCTAATTGTTTTTTAGTACTATTTTGATTAATTATACATCTACAAGAAATAACTACATCATATTTAGATTCTTCATTCCACTTTTGAATATCAGCAGTTTCAAATGAAACTTTATTTTTTATATCATTTTTTTGATTTTTTAAATAATTTGTTGCATGTTTTATCATTTCATCAGAATAATCAATTCCTTTTATTATTTTTACAAATTGAGAAAAAAATATTGTACGTCTTCCATTTCCACAACCTATATCCAAACAAGATTGAAAATGATTTTTTTCTAAAATATTTTTAATAAAATTATTTTCTAACTCTACTAAAAATGGATCACTATGTGCACCTTTTTTTGCATCTTTACTTTTTTTTGCATAATTATTCCAAAATTCCTTATTTTCATTCATAGCAAATTTTCTAGTCATTATTTTGATTTCCTTCTAAATTATAACAACAAATCTTCAACATTTAACCCTAATCTTGTATGGATTGTTTTAATTATAGTAGTTGGTTTGGTGTAAATTTTTCCTTTATATTTAATTTTTGAAACTACTAAAAATCCATCTTTACATGCTATACTAATTTCTCCATTTTTTTTCCTTTCTGTAATTTGACCTACTTCTGAAAGAAATTTAAATTTTGGAATTTCTGGTTTTGCTTTTAATATGGACAATTTTTCTAAATTATGATAAGTGTATGCACCATAGAATGGATATCCAGAAGCTCTGATTAATCGATCAATTTCAAATATAGATTTTGACCAATCAATTAACCCATCTTTTTCTTGTCTAGGATATGTTCGTAATACGACATTTTGATTTTGAGATTGCTTTTTTAATTTTTTCCCAGATTCTAAAAATTTAATTGCATCTAAAAATAACTGTGGACCATTTTTTTCCAAATATTCATAAAATTCTGTTATTGTTGTATTGTTTTTTATAAGAAAATTATTTTTTATTATTATATCTCCTGAATCTAAACCTTCATCCATTTTATGAATTGTTAGTACTATTTTTTTTTCATCATTTAATATTGCCCAATTTGCTGTTGCGTTTCCTCTATATCTTGGTAAATCACCTGCATGTAAATTTAAAATACCAAATTTAAATTTGCTAAATATTTCTTTTGAAATTAGTAATGGATTGTTAATTGAAATTCCTAAATCTAATTTAGCTTTTTCTATTTTTTTTTTGATCTGTTTATCATTAATATTTTTTGTAAAGACATATTCAGCATTATTTTTTTCTGCTAATTTTTTAAAATCATTTAATGTTGTAGAATCATAATCTGATGGAGTAGATGTAATAATGATTTTTATTTTATAGCCTTTTTCTCCCAAAATTTTTGCTGTGTTGTAAAGTGTTTTGGTTCTGCCAATTATTCCTATATTTTGAATATTCATTGAATATACACTAAAAGAAAATTTAGTATTTATCTTCTTTTCTTTTAATATGTTCATAATTTTTTGCATTATAACTTTTAACTAAACATAATATTATATCTAAAACATTATTATTGCTCTTATTTTTATCTTAACACTTTTTAATTAACATAAAATACATTGTGATGGATGAAAATACTATGACAGAAGATGTTGGATTAATTGGTATTCAATTTGCTTACCCTGAATTCAAATATACTACTAAGGAGCTTATTGATACACTAGGAAACAAATTATCTGAAAAAGTAAAAGAGAATATCTCACAATTGGGAGTTAATGAAAGATATTTTGTTAGACCTATAGAGCATTATTTGGAAAATTTTGAAGGAACTTATCCTTCATCTGATAAGCATAAAGAACCAATTTCTGATTTAGCTGCAGATGTAGCAAAACAATGCATTTCAAAATTGGGACTAACTCCAAACGATATTACATGTGTATTAGCAGCTTCTGAAAATAGTGATTATCTAAGTCCAGGTTTAAGTTCAATATTGATCAGAAAAATTGGACTATCTAATTTTATTCCTCATTTTAATATGCAAGGAATGGCATGCTCTACTTTTCTAAAAGTTCTAGAACTGGGTAAAAATTTAGTTAAAAATGATAAAGATAATGTTCTAGTAATTATATCTGGATGTAATTCAGGTTGGTATTTACCTCATCTTAAAGATAATATGTCAATTAAGAATCCTAGCGAAATTAGTAAAAATCAATATGATCGAGAAAGACAAATTAGAAAATGGACTTCTACAATGTTTTCATTTTTATTTGGTGATGGAGTAGTTGCATTTGTTTTATCGAAAAATTATAAAGGACACCCTACAATAAAATTTACTAATTTTACCCATGGTGTAAATTTTGATAAATTTGATTATAGAAAAGCTTGTGTACAATTAAGAAATCAATACACTGATCATCTTTATGAATTTGAACTTTCTGCTGCTTCACATGTAGCAGATACTGCAGTAAATTATTCAAAAAAAGTGATAATGAAATTTCTTAAAAATGACTACAAAAATTTTGATGAAAATATGGCTAGATCTTTTATGGAAAAAAAATCTAAGGTAATGATTCACACAGGCAGCATGAAAATTTTAGATTCTTTTAAATCTGTTTACAATTTAAGAGATGATCAAATTAATGAATCATATGAAACTTTACGTGACTATGGAAATTTAACGGGTTGTAGTATTCCAACTGTTATGAGAAAAGCATTCGTAGAAAAATCTTCTGTAGGCTCAAAAGGATTACTTGTAGGAATTACAATGGGTTTTGGATTAGATATTGTTGAAGTGGAAAAAGTTTCTTAGAATGGTAAATCCTAAAACAATTCTAATTACAGGTTCTTCAAGTGGACTTGGATCTTATATGGCATTATATTTTGCAAATAATGGATTTAATGTTGTAATGACTTATTCAAAATCTAAACAAAAAATTAAAAAATTAATAAAAAATTTTCCTGAACAAAATTTACCTTTGGTCTTAAAATGTGATGTAACAAAATTAAATGATGTTAATGATACTATAAAATCATCTTTAAAGCATTTTGGTTCTATAGACATTTTAATTAATAATGCGGGAATTCATATGGATTCACCAGTGTCTACAATGACATTCAAAAAATGGAAACAGGTATTGGAAATTAACCTTGACGGTGTATTCCATTTTTCTAAGGCTGTTTTATCACAAATGAAAAAACAGAATTATGGAAGAATAGTCAATATTTCTTCGTTTACTGCTCTACATGGAGTTGCAGGGGCTTCAAATTATGCTGCATCAAAAGCAGGAATTTTGGGATTTACCACATCTTTTGCAAAAGAAGTGGCAAAAAATAATATTACAGTAAATGCCATTGCTCCTGGTTATTTTGATATTGGAATGTTTTATGATATTAAACAAGAAATAAGAAAAAAACTCAAGAAAAATATTCCTGCACAAAGATTAGGCAATCCTGAGGAAATTTGCCAATTAATTAATATTTTAATTTCTTCTGGATATGTTACTGGACAAACTTTTGTTACAGATGGTGGTTATTCAAGTTGAAAATTTACTTCATATTTAATTGAATTAAATTTTCTTTTTGTAAAAATTCTTATTCCAATTTTTCTTAAAAAATCTCTTAAATCATCTGTAATTTCATCTTCTTTTCCTTCGATAGTTTTTTTATTTAAATTAATTATAGTTTCATTTTTTATAGGTTTTATGGGTTCAAAAGTTAGTACAATCCTTCGGTAATTACTTTTTTTACTACTTTTATCATCATAACATAAAATAATCTTTTTTTTATTTTTAATTAATACATGATTAATTCCTTTTTGGGATTTCACTGTAAATCCTTTTGTTTGTAAAATTTTTACATACCATTGAATTGAATTTTTTAATAATTGTAATTTATTTTTAGTTGGAATATTTTTTTTAATATTTTTTTTAATAATTTTCGCTGGGTTTCCTCCTATAATACAATCTGAAGGAAATTTTTTGGTAATAATTGAACCTGCACCTATAACTGAATTTTTGCCAATTTTTGTACCTGGTAAAAAAATTGAATTTGCTCCTATAATACAACCATCATTAATTTTTACACCTTCAAATTTTTGAGGATATCCTTCAAAAATTGAATTCCAAAAATAATGTGTAAAAAATGATGTTTTTTGACTTATTCCTACATCATTACCAATTTCAACCTGCATTGCTATGTTAATGAAAATGTCATGAACAGTACATCTATCTCCAATAATCAGAATACTTTTGGGATATGACCATGCTCCTCCGCCAATTGTCAATTTTTCACCAGATGGAACAGAAGAAAAAAAATCATCACCTATTTTTATTCTTCTTCCTTTAATATCACATAAACATAGATTTGATCTTCTACCAAGTTCAAATTTTTCTATTGCAAAAATATTTGATCTATCGTCAATTTGAGAATTATCCCCAATTATTACATTCTCAGAAAAAATTTTAACCCCTTCCCCAATTATTACATTATCACCTATCATGATATTATTTGCAAAAATTTTAGAATTTTTACCAATTTTAGAATTTTTACCAATTTTAGAATTTTTACATTTAATTTCTACTGTACTGTCAATAGAATCATAATTAATTGACAAATATTTCACTTAACCCCTCTGTGTACAAATCCATAACAGATTTTATTAGTAACCGGTTAAAATCATTTCTCTTTTTTAATAATTTTAAAATATGATTTATGATACTTTTTTAATTTAATTATTTCTTGATTTACTTCTATTAAATTTTCTCTCTCAAATTTTTTATATATTTCATTTCTATCTAAACTCTTTTTATTCCACCATAAGGGATGTGTTAGAATTTGTAGTTTATTTTTAGATACATGATTACACATACAATGATTCCTCCAGTTTTGTACACTGTCACTTATGTATTCAATATTTTTTTTATTCCCAATATTATATGCATCAATTTTATTTTTTAAAGAAATTTTTTCCTTTGAACTAGTTGCAACATTATGTGGTGCTATTGTTTTAATTTCTTTACCACAAACATTCTTTAAAATTTCTAATTCATGTTTAATGATTTTTATTTTTTCATCTGAAAATAACTCTAAATCATAATGAAGACCTATTTCATGTCCTAATTCTGATATTTGTTTAATACGTGATATATTATCAGGAGATAATGCATTATAATATGGACTATGCAATAATACAAAATACGTAGAAAAAAAATGTTTTTTTGCTTCCACTTTTGCAAAATCTAATGCACTTTTTAATGAAAAATCTACGTCATGGCGTAATAAAACAAATTTTTCATTTTTTTGGAGTGATTGAATTTCACTAATTGGTCCAATTTCATGAGTATTTTTTAAAAAATTTAAAACTTCTAAATAATGTCTGTAACTATAATCGCAATCAAATTTCATAATATTTCAAATCATTCAATTAATTTAGAGTTTTGCTAAATTTAACATTGTTTTCAATCTTTTTTAATTAATTCAGAAATAGTATATGTTTTTTTATTTTTTAAGTGTGCAATTAGGTTTTCAAAAAAACTCTTTGTTCCATCTTTTTTATTAATTAAATTATCTATGTCTTCTTTTTCAATTTCTTTAAAATCTTTTTTTGTTTTCAATTTATTATACTCTTGTAAATTTTTTGAATTTAATATTATATGAATTGGATGAAAATTAAAAATTTTTAATCCTTTAATTGAAAAAATCTTCCTATCTTTCCACATAGCATCTTCATTCATTTCTAAATCGTCTTCCCAAAAAAATGGTAAACGAAATAATTTGAAATATTTTAAATAATGAGGTTGTAAGTTTGGTGTTTTATATAACAATAATGAAACATCATTTTCAATATCATATTTTTGAAATTTTGTTAATATTGGTGTTGATTGAAAAAGTCTATGCGTTCTAATTGATAACGCATTTGGAACAATTTTTTTCATATTTTTTAATATCTCATCTACTGTTTTTCCTTGAGTTGAATTTGGCTCAAAATTAGGGTGAATTCCTAATTCAAAAAGTGAATTTGATTTTAATTTTTCTAAAAATGGTGAATCATTTGTAATAAACCATGTAGCTTTGATTTTATTTTTTGTGAATATATCTGCAATTTCATTTAACATAAAATCTGGGGCCCAGTCACAATCTAAAGTGATAATAGGATTTTGAAAATTATTCATCTTGAATCATTAAACTATTCATTATTTTTTAATCTTCCATTTTGCATCTAGTATTGATAAATTGTTTTTATGATTTAAAGTATGAATTCCTTTGATACTACTATCCCAAGATTCTATCGTCTTAATTGCTTCTTCTTCATAATTTTTTTCATTTAATATTTTAATTTTATTAATTATGATGCCTTTTCCGTATTCATCATCAGATGACATTTGAGATGGTCTGTAAATTTTATTATCTTCTAAAAATATTTCTCCTGCAGATCTCATATTGTTATTTTTATTTGAAATAGGATTCATTGAATGTGATACCCATTCCCCTTCAATGGGATTATTTGTATAGTAAATATGTAAATCATTCCAACCTTCCGTTTCATTTTTTCTTATTGTTGTAAACATCCACCACTTGTTTTCATACTGAAAAATAGTAGAATCCACAGCATCTATATCTGTTAGAATATTTTTTTGGTATTCCCATTTTTCAGGGAAATTAGTACATTTGTATAATTGAATTGATTTTTTTTCTTGTGTTTCTGGAATCATGTATAATTTATTTTCATATTCAAAAATAAAAGGGTATGATAAATGAAATGATTGCTCTAAAATTTTAATTGGTTTCCCAATTTTTCTATTTTTATCAATTGTAAAATATGCTATATGACCTTTATTTTTTTCAAAAATATATTCTTCAAAAAATATGTAATGAATATTATCTTTAAACACAATAAATGGATCTGCCCAAAACCTATCTTTTGGGGGAATAATTTTTTGAAAGTTTTTTAAAGATTTTTGTTCAAATTTACCCTCAAAACTAAAAATCAAAAACCATTGATCTAATTTATTTTCAATTCTAAATTTTAAACTTTTTTTTAATCTTGAAAATAACAATCTGTTTCCCCTAAGTTATCTTCTTTAATTAATTATGTATTATTGTAGGGTTTATTTAATAACTTATTTTGAGTTAAATCTGAGATGAATTGTATTGAAGGATTTTAAGGCAATTGGAAAGAATTACTTTGGAAAAATTAAATCTTCTATAGGGCTTAAAACTGAATATGCAAAAACTTTCAAAGAGGCGGATCCTGATTATTATGAAACTGTATTCAGCTCTAAACCTTTAGTTTTAAAAGATTTCTTTCAATTTCTAAAATTACACAACCAAATCAAATCTGTTTTAGAAATTGGTTGCAGTACTGGTATTTTTCCTATAAAATATGATGAATATTTTTCCAATAAACAGTATACAGGTTTAGATATTTCTCAAAAGTGTATTGAATATTGTAAAGATCATTCATCTTTTGATTTCATATGTGAAGATTTTCTTAAAAAAAATATTACTCAAAAATGGGATTTAGTTTTTTCCTTTGATGTAATTGATCACGTCTATGATGTAGAACTCTTTATAAAAAATCTTGTAATGGCTACTAGAAAACATGCATATATTGTAGCATACTATGGATATTTTCCTAAATTAGAGAAACATTCAAGAAAATGGGATGATAAAGATGGAATTTACTTTAATTCTTTATCTGTAAAACATTTACAAGAAAATTTAAAACATAATGGTCTTTCTGATGATGAATTTACTATTAGGTCCCAACTCCAAGGATTTGGTGATGTAGATCATCAAGAAACAATTATTGAAATTCACAGAAAAAATAAATCATAGTTTTTATTACTAGTTTAATTTTTAAAATAATTTAATTATTATGACAAATATAAAAAAATCTACTAAATGGTGGGAATATGTTCGAGATGAAGAGCTGAAACCCGCTTTGAATTTTTTTCCAAAAAAAAAACATTCTAAAATTTTAGAAGTAGGTGGAGGAAATGGATATCAAGCTAGTAAAATTTTAAAAATGGGGTATGATATAACCTCTATTGATATCGTACCTGCTCACCCGTCTTATTTTGATGTACAAAAAATGGATGTAACTGTATTACCTTATCCTGACAATCATTTTGATTTGATTTTAACTTCATTAGTTCTTCAACATATTAAAAATCTTGATTCTGCATTTTTAGAAATGAATAGAGTGTTAAAACATGATGGTGTGATGATTCACATAGTTCCAACTTCTTGGTGGACTATATTTACAAATTTTTGGCATTATTTCTATATACCAAAATTTTTGTTTAAATCATTTTTTAAAAAATTTAATTCTCAATTAAACTTAAAAACTAAAGTTACTCAAAATGTTTCTAATGAAATTAAAAATAATAACCATAATAAATTTTTTAAATTAAAATTATTATTTTTAAACCCATTAGGATATAATTCTAGCTTTATTTCTGATATTTTTTATTTTAGAAAAAATTATTGGAAGAAAAAACTTGAAAAATATTCTCTTAAAATTATTGATATTAAAAATTGTCCTATATCTTCAACAGGTTATGCTGTATTCAGAAATAAATTATTAAAAGTCAGAAAATTTTTTGCACTGCATCATTTTCCAACTATAATTTGTATAGTTGTAAAAAAATTATGACTTTTTTATGTCTCATCTAATATTTTATCATAATTTATTTTAAAGATTTTAACATGATAATTAAATCCTTTTTCTTTTGAATCATATTCTTTTTCTAAATATGGATATTTTTCTTCATTTTCTAAAATCTCCATGAAGAAACTTGGTCTATTTTTTTGATCATCAATTACCAAATGTGTCATTCCCAATTTTCTATTATTTTCAATAACTTCTTCAATATTTGATTCATGATTTATTGTAATTAATGAAGTTTTTAGAGGGATTAAAGATTGTGTAGATATTCCTTTTTCTTTATCTATAAAAAATACATAATTTGATTCAGGCCATGATTTAATGATCTCAGTAACGTAAACATATCTACTTTCAGGATAAAAATGATTTGCAGTTTTAGGTTCTTGTATTAAATATTCTGCAATTAAGTATGATTCTTTTTCATGCTCCATATCCAATTCTTTATACTCTAAAAAGAAAATTGAGATGGATAAAACTCCCAAAACTAACAGAATTTTGAAAATTTTTGGATTTGAAAATTTATCTCCAATTTTTATTATTATTATTATTGAGATTAAACAGAAAATTGGATATAGAATAAACAGAT
>TARA_B110000495_G_scaffold203883_1_pt1 | contig 10921 bp, 8 predicted proteins | sample TARA_B110000495 | Tara Oceans TARA_B110000495 (sample SAMEA4398219) | marine metagenome | biome: Polar Biome; feature: [MES] marine water layer (ENVO:01000295) within the mesopelagic zone...; material: water (ENVO:00002006), including particulate matter (ENVO:01000060) such as...... | reverse complement strand
AAGGTCTGGAATCAACCCGAAACGGATGCAACGATTCAGCAATATATTGACGGCCGGCTCTAGTTTTCGCCTAGTTATTTTTTTTGCGTTGCCTGTTGAGATCGATGTCGTAAAAACGAAATTATTTTTTTCGCGGCGATTGGAAAAGTGCCCAGCATTGAGAACGCCAGGGTCAGCTGGATAAGCTGTGGCCCCGAGAAGACGGCTTTGATTCCATCTTGCTGGAGCGTAGCGAGATTTGGGATTCGCGAACCCGCGTAGACGTACACGATTGTCCCCGCGAGCATTCCGATTTGACTGACCCACCAAAATGTCAGGATTTTAATTTTAGTTAATCCCATCACCGCGTTGACAACAAAAAATGGAAAGACGGGGATCAGCCGCATCATGAATAGGTACGAATTCCCTTCCCGTTCTATGGCTTCGTTGATGATCACGATGCGGTCGTGAAATCGTTTTTGAAACCAGTCACGAAAAAGATACCGGCTGATAAGAAATGCGATCGTCGCGCCGGCTGTCGATGCGAAACTAATCAATATAAGACCGGGTAGAAAATCGAAAAACCAGGCATAAAGCAGGGACAGGGCCGTCGCTCCTGGGATCGAAAGTCCTGTAACGGCGACATAGATAAAAAATGCGACCGCATAAACCAGAAGGGGATTAGACTGAAAAAAATCTTTTAACTGGGTTTCTTGCTGAGCCAGATAATCGAGGTTCAAATAGGAGCGAGATAGGTAACTCAAGAACGCGAAAAGCAGCACAATCACAACAATGAGCCATTTTTTGTTGTGTTTGTGTAATTTTGTCGGTTCCGCAGAGAGATGATCTTCTTGACCCGAGGCTTGATTTGAGTTTGAATTCATTGCGACGCTTCGTGTTCAAGAGATAATAAAAACCGGCATGAGAGTCGAGTCAACGACGCCAACTGATGTTTCAGATTGAGGAACCCACGTGAATTTGTCAATTCGAACCTGTGATTGCCGGTTTTGGTGTTTAGGATACCAGACAGCCTTCATTTTTTGCGCTGTGCTGATTCTTGAGTTGCTTGTACCTAATTCCGTTAACGCTCGACAGGTGCAACAGGGCGATACCAAGAAGACCACTTTAACCGAAGCGGCTGAAAATCCCAATGCGCTAACTAAAACGATTCCGCGACGGGTCTCAAAGTCAAAGAGACAATGGAAATCTCAGCTCACAGAAATCGAGTATGAGGTCACGCGCGAAAAGGGAACCGAACGAGCCTTCACTGGATTATATTGGGATCATCGGGAGCAAGGGGTTTATCTGTGCAGATGTTGTGGACAGGAACTGTTTGATTCACGGGCGAAATTCAAGTCGGGGACTGGATGGCCAAGTTACTATCAGCCCAGAGAGCAGGGGGCAATTAAAGAAAAGGCCGACTACACGTTGGGGGCTGTTAGAACAGAAGTCGTCTGTCGGCGATGCGATGCCCATCTCGGCCATGTCTTTGATGACGGCCCTGAGCCAACCGGCCTCCGCTACTGCATCAACTCAGTCGCATTGGATTTTTGGCGAGGGCGGAATGAACCGAGAGATACACCGAACAATTTCAATCTGACTGAGGGGGGATTTGAATCCGCCGATGCGCTCATCGAGGGCCTGCTTGGCGCATTGGAAAATGAATCGAAACTGAAAATTCTGAGATGCACGTGCTGGGATCAACTCAGCCCTGACACTCGTTCTCGCCTCTTAATTTCAAAACGCCCTTTGGCCCCCAAGGGTGTGAAAGCACTCGCGTTAATGCCCCGTCAGATTGAGCTACCCGATTCAGTTGAATTTGGGATTAAGCATGTGGGTGACATCAAGTTGATTTATGAGGACGGAGATGAGGCAATTATTTGGTCTTATGGAATGTACCAAGGTCGCTTTTATCTTGCGGTTCCACAACGGAAAGAAAAGTAGCCCTTCAGATTAGACGGAATGCGATAGTGCTGCTCTGTTCGCGCAACAGAATCAATTGATATTGAGTTGTCTCATGCCGTCGGCTTTTAGAGATTTATCTTTGACAAAATAGTTGAAGCTTCGAGCGTTGAGGCGATCCGGATTCAGGTCACCGAGAAATTTTCGATGTATCAAGTTAGCGTCGCTTCTACTGTTCCCTTTAATGGTGATCATTTCGGCGCCGCCGTTATACGTGATTCGATCGGCGGTAATGTCGAGTGCATCACTTTCAAAGGAAACGTTACCACTGGCGAGCAGTTCAACGCTTTGATCCTCTTGATTGCGGGGTCCCCATTTGTCGATTTCGAGTGTCTCGCATTGGAGCGTTACGCTTCCTGGATTTCGATTGGCTTGATTGGGGATGTTCCAATTGGAAGTGATGTCATAGAAAACGTGGGCTCCGCCGTCAGCGATTAAGCGGTCGCCTTCGCTATCAATTTCCATTTCCCTCTCAAAGTCAATTTGGATAAAACTCAGAGCACCCAAGTTCGGTTTTTGCTGTTGATCGAAGGACAGTGAGGGCAGTCCGGAGTTGTCGGCATTCAGTCGGTGGATGGCAATCTCTCCGGGACCCACCAATTGGGTTTTGCCAGATTCTATATTGACGGTGGCCAGCGCCATTTGTGCCTGTACTGTTTGGATTTGCTCCCGTTTTGCATTGAAATTTTGTCGAAGGATCCTGACAGGTTCGGGGTGAACGGGATCAGGAAGTAGCCTTCTATTGTTCTGGAACGCTCGATCCAAATTAGGGATGTGATTCTTGAATTTGAATTCGCGGATCTCCGGTGAAGCGTTTTTTGGATTGCGAAACGAAAATCGCTGGCGGAGTTCAACGGACATGGCGTCGCTGTGGGTTTCGAGCGTTGCGATTGCTCCGTCAGGCGACTGCTGTTGAGTTTTTGCATGTACTTCCTGCTGAAAGTAGATGGTAGAGCCATCGAAGATCATCCCATCATCCCATTGGACATTTAACTGCGTGGAGTCTTGCTGCAGAGGGGGGATTCCAGCTTTGCTAAATTTAATGGGTGTGACCTGAGCCTGTTTTTTAGGATTTAAGTTCAGCGTGCCTTTGCCGCGAATCACAATCTTGTCAAGTTTTTCGTTGACTTCGATTCGCTTTCCAGAAATGCTGAATTCAGCTGAGGATAATTCCGCGCCCTCGGGCCGATCACTGACGATGGTAAGTAGATGAAACTCACTGTTGTCAATTTTTTTAAGTTCGACCTCGCTGCTATGTTTGATTTCAAAGGGTAAATTCTGTTTCTGACCTACAGCGCCGTTTGCATCGAAGGATTTTGTTCCTCGTTTGATCGTGACCCCGCCCTGGATCAGCATTTTTTTTACCTCGGTTTGAGATTGGTTGTTTGTGAGCAGAATCGTTAATCTCTGTCCGCTGAACTCGAGTTTGGGCGAATCGGTTAGTCGAGGGTTCAAACCGGGACGAGGCTTAAGCAGAGCCGTCTGGGAAGTCTGTGTGTTGCGATTGTCGGTTGTGCTGGCACTGAGAAGGTTCCGTGGACGGGCAGACTGAGCCAACCCGCGAGGCGTTGTGGGAAGCCGTCGGTTACTTTGCTTGGAAGCGGAATTGGGCGTGGAAATGGTTGGTTGAATGTATCCGAGTTGCCCGCTGTTTTGTTGACGGAATTGGTTGGGCGGCGTCGGAGGGATCATTCTTTTGCCAACTATGGGTGCCTTTAACCAAATAGCAATCAGCTCTTCCGTTTGCCCCTCAATTTCGGGTGAGCGGAGATTGGTCGTTCCCTTCGTTGTAAGTTGAAGGGGGACGTAGGTTGGGTTGGCTAAATTTGGGGTGGTTGAACGCTGGTCGTAGGTTTTGCGAATCTGCAAGTTAATTTGGTCGGCACTGATACTCGTTTGAGTGTCGGTTGAGATGACCGATTGACCAGACAGCACCAGATCGAAAATGTCTATACTTTGTGGATTCTGCACCGTTCTCAAATTATTCTTCCACGAAGCCGCGATCGCGTCCTGGTTTGTTTTTCCTGCAAACTTTATCCATCCAGGGCCGACAATTTGCAAATCGCCCAATGAGCCATCTTGTTTTGCTTGGTAGTTTAATAATTCCGCTTCCAATTGCATTTCGTCGGATTTGATTTGTACGGGAAGTCCGTCGGGTGTTTGGTTTTTTTGGCCGGAAAATAGATTTGTTTCCGGATCAAATGTGAGGATGTTTGCTTTGATCGATGCCGAAGGAGTTGTGATCGTCGCCGGCGCACCGTTGGCAACTAGGCGTGATAGCTCGGATATTTTTGTGTTTGCTTGAGCGATTTTAAGGGGCGTTGATTGAGTATTCGAAGGGGACCCAAATATCAATACGAGGTGGTCACACTCTATTTTGTTTTGTTGAACGGGTTGGTTGGCAGTGACGGAATCGAAGAATTCAGCTTGTCCAGTTTCGAAATCAAATTTAAAGGGGCCGCTGCATGTGACTTCAATTGGCCCGTTTTCACTTTCGATTTTATTGTTCGTTGGGAATGCGTTGGAAGGGGCTGCGGTTTTGCCGGATTCAGGTTCCAAGTGAATTTTCTCGATCTTTGTCAGTTGCAGACTGTTGATTCCAGTGATGTTAGAAAAGTCGGCTAACGCAGTAGAGGGATGGGCAAGTTCGATCGACAAGTCACTGCCGATGCCGAGACTCTCGCCAAACTTAAATTCGACCGCTTCTGGTGTTGTGATTCGATGTGCATCAATGGTGACGTTGCGTGTCGCGATGTAAATCAAGGACTCGTCGTTTGCCTCATCGGAGAGGGAGTAAATCTCTACCTCTCCCTGTAGCTTGCAAAGTACGGGTTTTATCCCGTCGAGATTCATGCCGTTAAAAGGTTGGTTGAACTTGATGTTTGCTCCTTCGGTGGAGCGTACGATGAAGGGCCGCTTTGCAGAGGTGTTATCGCCACCATCGCGTACTGGCTCTTCGCCACTAACGAACGTGAATGGCGAAAACTCGACAGAACCGTCTGCGCAATTTTTTCGTTTTTGAAATAGAATAATGCCTTCATCGAGTTTGAGTGTGGAACACGGTTGGAGTTCCCAATCGTCCGAACCCTCTCCCAGTAAGCTAATGATTCGCGATTTGTCTTGATGAAGTGGTACCGTGTCGTCGTCTAAATCAGATCCGACTTTTGTAATCGTTCTTTGCGGTCCCTCGAACCACGGGACGGCGAATTTTTCATAACAAGAATAAAGACATATGATGGCAGTCAGCGCCATCAAATATTGCGCAACGGGATTGATTCGTTTTGGGAGTGCGATTTTTTGAGTTTGCGCAGTAGCCAAGTTAAAAATCCTTTTTCAACGGCAGTCGTTGGTTTCTCTTTGCCGTTTCAGTCGCGTGTCATCCTGACATTTGTCTTCAAAGTTCGGGCAAGTCGTTTTTGTCAGGCGTCGTAGTAGGTCTGCAGTAATTCTTGCCAGCGATTTTGAGATTTCAAAATTAATTCAATCAGTTCTCGGATCGCACCGGATCCACCTTTCGATGTCGTTGTGACATGAGCAATTGATTTCAATTCAGGGGCGCCATCAGCAACCGTGGCGGCTAAGCCAACTTTCGATAAGAGGCCAAGGTCAGAGAGATCGTCACCGATGTAACAAACTTGGTCGAGTGTTAGTCCCATTTCCTGAATGACCTGAAGTCCAACGGGTAGCTTGCTTTCGGAGCCCTGCCGAACAATTTCAACTCCCAGTTCCACCATTCTGATTTTCACGATATGCGAGGAACGCGCCGTGATGATTCCGAATTTGTGACCGGACCGTTGCCACAGCTTAATTCCCATCCCGTCGCGAACATGGAAGGTTTTTGACTCAATCCCTTGGTTGTCAAAACTAAGGTTTCCGTTCGTTAAGACTCCATCTACATCCGACAGGATCAGGCGGATTGGTTGCATCCTCTGATCGATTTTCATTTACGCCAGCCATCTTGCAAAGTTCAAAAAATTCAATGCGTTAGGTTATCTTAGAAGCCTATCGGGGAGCAACGTTGGAAGAGAGGGCATGCAACGCTAGCACTTTCTTTTTTTACTCGATTCAGCCATCGCGTCGGTTGAGAAATCGCCATGGGGGAGGGAGTTAATTAGTTTTGGGCGACGACAAAAATGCAGTCAAACGTCAGTTCGAGTCGATTATTCTGGGCCAGCCGATTCTCAAAAACAGTTTTAAACTGGCGGTATCGTTCTTTGCCTAGTAAGCCCGGTTGACGATTGGACGAAGCGTTGGTGGCACCGAGGTTTCGAATCCCCCGAAATAAATCGTCAACTGAATGATAAATGAGCTGCCGGTTCTCCCGCTTGATTGCGATATTTTTCAACTCCAGTTCTTCGAGAACGCGTTCAATGGTTTGCGGATTTTCGAATTTGTGGATGCGATCCGAACGATCTCCAATCGCTTCCCACGCAGAGCGGATTTCAATGAAGGTGGATGGGCCAAAGGTTGAGAGCAAGAGGTTAGCGTTCGGCTTGGCGATTCGATTCATTTCTGTAAGTGCCCTTGCCGTATCGCACCATTGGATGGCTGCATTGGAAAATATGATATCGGCAAAATCATCGGATAATGGGGTGCGTTCAAGATCGCAGCAGATGAAATTGACTTGTGGCACCTTTTGACGGGCCATTTCGATCATTCCCGGAGCGATGTCGATCGCGGTCATGTCGTAATCGCTGGTTTGCCTCAGTTGTTGGAGCGGCCAACCGGTACCGCAACCGAGATCGACGAGCGTCCCTTGGGAGTGGTCAGGGATTGCGTCGATCAAAATTTCTGCCATTTCATTTTGCAGTTGCGCAGCTGTATCGTAGGTCGATGCGGCACGACTGAATTGGCGAGCGATTTGATCTTTGGCAAGTTTCATAGGTCAGTATTGGCAAATCGTTTTAGCGCTTCAATGTACCCATTTGTGGATTCTAGAAAAGGGATGTGTCCTGTGTCCATTTTGACGAACGAATGTTTTTTGGGTAGATGTTCGTAAAGGTAGTGGCTGGCTTCGGAGGGCACGAGCGTGTCATTTTTCCCGGCAATAATTTGGGTATCGACCGTCAGATTTTGTAGCTGGGGTCGTAGATCCGTATTGGCAAGAATCGTGAGTCCGTTTTGAAGTGTCGCTACCGATGGAGTGTGGTGGGCGACTAATTGAGCGGTTAGGTCTTTTGCGAATTGACGAAAAATTCGCTGCTGAGCTCGATCTGCTCGATAGAGTTGGAGTCGCAAGAACGATTGCAGTGCTTTTGGGTAGTCACCGCGAAAACTGATGGCGAGTTTTTCAAATGCTTCCCTTTCGACGCCGCATTCCCAATCAGCGCCAGCGAGAAATCGCGGGGTCGTCGATATCAATTGAAGCTTCTTAATTCGCTCCGGACGTGTCAGGGCGGCATTAATCGCGATTGTGCCGCCGAGCGACCACCCGGCCCAGACTGCTTGGTCGGGCGCACGATGTAGGACGGCTTCGGTTACTTCCGCTAACGACATTTCGGGATGAGCGAGAGGCGAATCTCCGTACCCGGGAAGATCGATGATGTGCAGTTCGAATTCAGGTTCGAGTTGGGGAATGAGGGTGCTCCAGATCGCGGCGTTGACGCCCCATCCGTGAAGCAGGACGAGGGGGATTGTCATTGGCCCCCTCCCGCAAGTGCGAGCATGGCATCGGAGCCGAGTACATCGATGAGTTGATCAAGGTCGCTCTGACGATGCTCACATGAAATCGTAATTCGAATTCGCGAGGTACCGTCAGGCACGGTGGGTGGGCGGATTGCAGTGATCCAGATTCCCTGTTGTTGGAGTAATTGCGTTGCTTGGAGCGCGGTTTTTGAATCGCCGAGAAGGATTGGCTGGATTGCAGTTTTGGAATCAACGGTGGGGTAATGGAGCTTCGCGACGGCCTGTCGGAAGTAATTGATATTTGAATTCAGTTTCTCCCGGCGCTCCGGTTCCGTTTGAAAGATATGAATCGCAGCGCGCGATGCGGCAACGACCGCAGGGGGCAGGGCGGTCGTGTAAATATAAGATCTTGCCTGCTGGAGCAGTGAATCGATGTAGACGGCATCGCCCGCGATGAAGGCGCCAAAGCTACCCGCCGCTTTTCCAAGTGTGCCCAGCATTAACACGCCAGCACCGACGGAGATCCCGTGTTGTTCAAGCGAGCCGGCTCCCGTTTTACCGAGAACTCCGAAGCCGTGGGCATCGTCGACGAGCAACAGGGTTTCTGTTTGGCGGCAGATTTCCGTGAGTTCGCGAAGTGGCGCCTGGTCGCCATCCATGCTGAAAACACCGTCGGTGGTGAGAAGTTTTTTATTAGCGCTTGATTTCAGGAGAATGTTTTGGGCATGGGCAAAGTCGAGGTGGCGATATCTTTTCAAGTTTGCTTCGCAATATCTACCTGCTTCAACGAGGGAGGCATGGTTCAAACGATCTTGCAGAACCAGGTCACCTCGTTTGAGAAAGGTCTGAGGAAATGCGAGGTTGGCCATGTATCCGGTCGAAAATGCAATTGCCTTTTCTGCTCCCGTATGCGCCGCGAGTTCATTTTCTAATTCTTGATGAATATCTTGATGGCCACAGATCAGGTGGGATGCGGCGGCGCCCGTTCCTCGATCTGTAGTGGCCTCGATCGCGGCGGCGGAAAGGGCAGGATGGTTGGCGAGCCCAAGATAGTCGTTGCTGCAAAAGTTCAGATAGGTTCGACCTTTAATTTTCAACTCGCGACCGACAGGGCTTTGGGTCGCGTGCCGCTGTCGCCAAGTCTTTGCCGCCACTCGGTTTTGGTGTTGTTGAATTAGTTGTTCACGCCAAGGCATATTCGAACTACCGAATCGAGGATGGAAGAGAGTGTATCTCGATGATTTCCGGGTTTATTCGCCTTCATCGTGATGACAACCGCACGATCCTGCGTCCTGATTTGAATTGCAAGAATCCACCGTTTCGCTGGGTGCCTCTGGCGAGGTGCTGTTAATGCCAAGTCGCCGGAATAATTCGCGGTCGTGGTTTACTGTCGCGTTACCGGTCGTTAATAATTGTTCGCCGTAGAATAACGAATTGGCACCTGACATAAAGCACAACGCCTGCATTTCGTCATTCATTTCTTCGCGTCCAGCGGAAAGTCGGACGTAAGAAGTCGGCATCAGTATTCTCGCGACAGCGATTGTACGAATGAAATCAAAGGAGTCGATATTTTCGAGATCTGCCAAAGGTGTGCCCGCGATTTTAACCAAGTTATTTATCGGAACACTTTCCGGAGGAGGGTCGAGATTGGCAAGTGTGGTTAATAAACCGACACGGTCGTTTTGCGATTCGCCCATGCCAACGATTCCGCCACAGCAGACTTTCATGCCTGCTTGTCGGACATTTTCGAGTGTTTCGAGGCGGTCGTCGTAGGTTCGCGTCGAGATGATTTCTCCGTAATACTCCGGGGAGGTGTCGAGGTTGTGATTGTAATAATCCAATCCCGCTTCGTTTAATTTATCCGCATGTGCTTCGGTTAGCATTCCGAGAGTGGCGCACGTTTCCAATCCTAACTCTTTTACGGCAGCGACTGCTTCTGCGACCGCAGCAATATCGCCATCCTTGGGGCTCCGCCACGCGGCTCCCATGCAAAACCGTCCGGCGCCATTAGATTTGGCTTTTTTGGCAGCCTCGATGATCTGTTCGACCGGCATTAAGCGTTCGGGCTTGAGGCCGGTCTTATAGCGAGCGCTCTGCGGGCAGTAGGCGCAGTCCTCTGGGCAAGCTCCGGTCTTAATACTTAGCAAGCTACTGAGCTGGACTTGATTGGGGTCGTGGTGTGCGCGGTGAACCGTTTGAGCCTGGAAAATTAAGTCCATTAGCGGGAGTGCAAACAGTTCCGCGACTGTTTCGCGGGTCCAGTTTTGTTTTAATTGTTCGGGTTCGGTTGTCGTGATTTGTGTCATTTAAAATTCCAAGTATTTCATCCAGAGTCTCACAGTATAACCCAACGTGGGAGCGGCGAGGGATAGGAGTAGGCGCGTGAATTGGACGTTATTTGTGGCAAATTTAAGGAATGGGGCTCTCTAATTGTATCGGAGAATGTGGCCGCCTAGCGAGTCGCGAGTTGGATACCTTCGGTCGCAATTTTTGCGAGGTGATTGATTTGTTCATGATTGATGACATAGGGCGGCATTAAATAGACCACGTTGCCGATCGGTCTTAGCAGGCATTCGTTTTTTAATCCGTGCTGATAGACTTTCAGGCCTCGCCGTTGTTGCCAAGGATAAGGCACGCGATTTTTTTTGTCGCTGACCATTTCGGCAGCCAAGACCATTCCCGTTTGCCTTACTTCCGCAACATGCGGGTGATCGTTGAGGTGGGCAAACGCTTCGCCCATTGCTTTGGCAGTGGCTTGGTTTTCCTCGATGGTGTTTTCGGAATCAAACAGGTCCAAGGTTGCCAAGGCAACACCACACGCCAAAGGGTTTCCGGTGTAGCTGTGCGAGTGGAGAAAGGCCCGTAATGTTTCATAGTCATCGTAAAATGCATCGTATACGTTCTGCGTCGTCAGTACGGCTGAAAGCGGGAGGTATCCGGCGGTAAGTCCCTTTCCTACGCAAAGGAAATCGGGAGAAATTTCTGCTTGTTCGCATCCGAACATGGTTCCGGTTCGGCCAAATCCAACCGCGATCTCATCCGCAATCAAGTGGACGTCAAACTCATCACACAGTTTGCGAAGTTGCCGTAGGTAGACGGCGTGGTACATTCGCATATTACCAGCACATTGAATCAAAGGTTCAATGACCACCGCCGCAATTGTTTGGTGGTTTTGTTCGATTTCACGACGCATCGAATCAAATTTTCGGAGGGTGTGTTCTTCCCACGATTCTTGTTCTTCTCGATGGAAGCAATCGGGAGATTCGACAGTTCGGCACGTCATCAACAGAGGTTCGTAGGTCTCTTTGTAAAGAGCAACATCGCCGACGGCAAGCGCTCCGAATGTTTCACCATG
>TARA_B110000495_G_scaffold203921_1_pt1 | contig 11019 bp, 6 predicted proteins | sample TARA_B110000495 | Tara Oceans TARA_B110000495 (sample SAMEA4398219) | marine metagenome | biome: Polar Biome; feature: [MES] marine water layer (ENVO:01000295) within the mesopelagic zone...; material: water (ENVO:00002006), including particulate matter (ENVO:01000060) such as...... | reverse complement strand
TCGGATTGGGGTGATTGGCTTGGACACTCATTCCGTGGCCGCGTCGAATACCGTCGCCGATTCGGATTGCCGACACAGTTGGACCCTGATCAGGCAGTCTGGCTTGTTTTCGAAGCAGTGGATTTTGAAGCATCCATTTCTCTCAATGAAATAGAACTGGGGACGATGCAGTTGGGCGATGACCCTTTTCGCGTCGAAATTGGGAATCGAATGCAGAAATCAAACCATCTAAAAGTCGTGATTGATCTACCCGCCGAGGCGGATCGCGGCGTTCGAAGTACAGAGCCCGGTGGCTTGATTGGCTCGGTAAGATTGGAAATTGCAACGACTTCGTAAACCGCCGGAAGCCTCTCTTTTTTAGACGCTGCCATTTAGTTGAGGAGTGTTTCAAGGGCTGTTTGGTAAAATTTTCCGATTGAGGCGTGGTGTCTGGTTGTAGGGGCGGATTGCCGGTTTTAACGTCTTTTACGGCGATTTTTTATAATTGCAGCGTAGATCCGTTGCCAAATTTTCGATGACTTCAAAAGTTGTCCACATCCAAACGAAAGGCGATCTTTCGTTTTGCCGCCGAATTGCCCTGAAGCAACTTCCATCGCCATTGCTTCATGGTTTTTACTTTGAAACATGTGAATTTTACGATGACCGGTTCTGACTCAAACCAGCGACTCGAATACGTTTTGTTAACGCTTTATCGTTACAAAATTGTCTGGATTGCTCCCGCGATTCTGGGGGCTGTTCTGGCGTTGTGCTATGCGACGATGCTAAGTCCGCAAATCTGGTCCGCCCGGCAATCCATGATTCTTCGGGATGACTTGCTTGGACAGTCTTACAAGCCAGGGCGTTTTGATTCGATTGAGTCCATGAAATCCGCGCAAGAGACGATTCTTGAAATCGCTCGACAGCCGCAGGTTATCCGAAATGCCATGGTTCAAATGGGGCCACCGGCAAACCTTAGAGGCAAAACGGCAATCGCCGATTGGCCTAGTGAAGAGACGATCGAAGACATGCAGGAGGCTGTTTTAATTCACGCGCCCAACGGTGCGGAATTTGGAAAAACAGAAGTCATTGTTCTCGCCGTCAAGCAAACGACCCCGGAGCGGTCACTGAAGTTCATCGAGTTGTTGCTCACCGAGATCATCGCCAAAGTCGATGAAGTTCGTTCGATGCGTTTGCAGAGTATGGAGTTCGAATTAACGAGGGTTCGTGATGCCGCGATGGCGGAACTAAATAAATCCAAAGAGAAGCTCACCAGAATGGATAAGGTGTTAGGGTCAGATATCGCCACGATGAACGCACTGAGCGATCCCCAAACTAGCGACAACTCGATTAAGCGTGACATTTCGCAGATTCGAATCGAGAAACGCGAGGCAACGCTTCAGTTAGAAAAGCGAAGTGCGCTGTTGGTCCAATTGAAAGAGGCAAAAGCAAAGCCTGATCGCATTCTTGGTCTTGCAGCGGAAATGATCAGAATATTGCCAGCTCTCGATGATCTAAAAAAAGAAATGATTGCAAGGCAAGCTGAGTTCGCTGTGACGACGGGGGTTTATCAACCGGGCCATCCCAAGTACGAACGATCAAAGAGCGTTATCGCCGCGATGCAGCAACAAATCTATCTCGAACTAGACCTTTGCATCGCTGCGATGGAGAACGAAGTGAAGGATGCGAAGGCGCGTTGGTCGAGGCTGGAAACGGAAATGAATGCTCTTGATCAGCGGCTTGCAAAATTAAGTGCAAATCGAACCGAATTATTGACACTTGTCGCTGAATTGAACGAGCGAACGGAAATAGCCAACCGGGCACAGTCTAACCTCGCGGAGATCAAGAGTTTGGCGGACGCGGGTGTCTCCAACCTCATTGCCCGCGTGGACGTACCTCAGGTTTCCACAAGGCCAGACGGTCCGGGCAAAAAGATTCAAATTCTAGCCGGCGGTTTTGCTGGATTAATGATTGGCCTTGGGCTAGTTCTCCTGATTGCGCCTCCGATGAATCCTGATCAATTCAGCTTCGATCACGGCCCTGAGGACGGCGGCCCGAGTCCTGCGAGTCCTGAAGATCGTAATCCGCAATCGACGGTCGAAAATCCCTCGCATTATTCTCCGCTGCTTCCCACCGCCTCAGGAGCGGTGCCGGGTTATGGAAGCTATGGAGTTGCGCCATCGACTCCCTCCGTTGCAGATTTGCTGGCCGCTTCAAAGGAAGTCTTGCCCCCGCCGGTCAGTGCCCCTCAGGCGAGTGCGGCCTTGCCACGTGAAGTCAAGATTCGCCCGTCCAAGGATGAGCAACGGAAGCGTCGATTTGTTGTTCGCCCGGATAGCCAATCGACTCTGCCTATTGAACCGGAAACTCTTCAACAAGCTAGCAGCGATCACCAAGACGTAGAGCAATCGTCGAGTGAAACACGTCTGGAAGAGTTTGTCGATCCTCGCAGTTTCCCTCGTAAGCAAGCCAGTCGTCCATCGTCCCTGCCAAGTGATTTGGGCGCGCAAACCCCTTCCCCGCTTAAGCGGCGCAGTCCAAGCGTGCGGGCGGTTGACCTTGCCAAAACAGCGGCAAGTGAAGACGCGGCGTTCCAGCGAACAGAACCGAAGAATCAGGAAGCAACTGACGATTCGGTTAACTCAGGGGCCAACAACGAGGCGATAGATATTCCCGAGCAAATTCGTAAGCTCAGTAATTCGATTGCAAAGTACGCGAATCCCAATCCGATGGATTCGATTCGAGACGAGAGCGGACGTTAAACGTGATTTCAGCCTTGATGAGATGTTGGTAAATCGGTTTGTTTTTCGAACACTTAATGCGCGTTTTGTTTTGAAAAGACGACGGTGAAGGTTTGAAGGATGATTTTCAAATCGAGCCAAATCGACCATTCTCTAATATATTGGTGGTCGAAAAAGACGCGCTTTTCCATCTTGTCGAGAGTTTCGGTTTCTCCGCGACATCCATTCACTTGGGCTAACCCGGTGATGCCCGGTTTGACTTTATGGCGAAGCATGTAGCCTTCGATTTGGCTGCGATAAAACTCGTTATGAGCGTTGGCATGCGGCCTTGGGCCGACGAGTGACATTTTTCCAGAAATGACATTGAAAATTTGTGGCAGCTCATCGAGAGACGTTCTTCTCAAAAATGCACCGATGGGGGTGAACCGCTGGTCATTTTTGGTTGCCTGAACGACTTTGTCACCATCTTCCAAGACATTCATGCTCCGGAATTTCAAAACGAGAATCTCTTTTCCGTCGAGACCGTATCGTTTTTGCCGGAATAGAATCGGCCCTCGCGAGGTTAATTTCACTGCCGCGGCTATGCCGAGCATCGGAAGAGAAAGCGCCATTATTCCAAGCGTGCCGAGTGCAATATCTACGCCGCGTTTCAGTATACCATCGACCCCGTATAACGGGTTTTCGGATACGCTAACAACGGGTAACCCCTGAATATCTGTCCAGCGTGAATTGAGCATCTGAAAGACAAATAAATCGGGAACGATATACACGGAAGCGGTCGTGTCAGCGAGTGCTTGGATGAGGCTTCGGATTCGTTTTTCGGCCCGCATTGGGAGCGAAATGAAGACGACCTGAACGGCGCCTGATTTTGCACTTTCCACGAGAGTATCAATTTTTCCCAGTTTGACTGAAATGTCTTGAGGAAGATCCCCCGTTCTTTCTTCGGGGCGATCATCGTAGTAGCCTAAAAAACGCAGTCCGAGATCCGGTGCCGTATTGATGTTACGGACGAGGTGGATTCCCAAGTCGTTGATGCCTACCACGGCATAGCCTCGAGAATGAATTCCTTTTGCGTGTGACCAATAGCAGTACCATCGGTATAAAATTCTTGTGGCAAGTGAAATGATAGCCGTAAAGCTGAACCAGAGGATGACGTGGCGGGCGGAGAGTTCGGTCGAGTACAGGCTAAAATGTCCCAGAGACGAGAGTAGCATCAAAGCAATCACCAAAGCGATGACGCAGCACACGGCTTCTCGTTCAAATCGAATGCCGCGCCAATTTCGGTACAGCCCGGAAATTTCAGCCGAGATGTTAAACACGCCGATGGCGACCAAGCCAATTACGATGGTGGATTGGCTGTTTGCCGCGGGGATCCATATGATCAGCATCATCAAACCGGTAATGATTGCGGCCGCATCGATTAATTTCATCGTTAATCGCGGCCAAGAATCGTGTTGAATGATGCGCTGCTTGTGGCTCGGCTGGGTCATAAAACGAAGTTAGAATAAGGGGCAACTTTGATGCGCTCACCAACGGGTGGAGAGCAATTAATCCCAGTGGGACCGTTGTGGAAATGTAGGTTGCCAATTGGGAACTGGTTTCTGATTTGCAGATTGAAATCAAATACCAATTTAAAAAGATCCGTTCGTAAGGTTTAAGCTCGTACGTGGGATCGTCAGGAACATCAATGTTGGTTTTTGCAGCGCGAAGCTGCCGTAAGCGCGTTTGGCATTTGATGCAAAAAAGCATCATTTTCAATGAATTTCCGCTCAGCAAAGTTGGTTTACCGCGTGGCGAGAAGGCCGTAGGCGTGAGTCAATTCGAATAGACGGCTTGGGATCGGGGCAGAAATTACTGATATTTCTGGATCACGACCGAGCTCGCCTGGCCTTGCGGTGTCACATTGAGATTGATGAAAGAATCACCTGCTTCGACGTCGTCGGTTTGCACCGCATTGATTGGGCACCGTTCATCGAGGTCATCGCAATTGATAATTGGGAAAAGTGGCCCCTTCTGAAGCGCCATCAGGCTCGCCGCAATTTCGACAATTCCACAGCCACCGCCGAGATTGCCCATGTAACTTTTTGCAGCGGTGACCGCGGTGTCATTCATGACTTCCGCAATGGCCAGCGATTCCTGAAGGTCACATTCAAGCGACCCGAGTCCATGGGCGTGGACATGCCCAATGTCGGATGAATCTAGTCCGGAGGTTTCGAGTCCACCGAGAAGGACATTCTTTAGGGCTTTCTGGTAATTCGCCACTCCGTTTTTATCCGCGACACAAGAGGAGCCGTAGCCTACGATTTCGCCAAGAATGTTCGCTCCACGTTTTTCGGCGGAAGAGAGTTCCTCGAGTATTAAGACGCCAGCGCCTTCTCCCAGTGCCATGCCCGTTCGATTTTTGTCGAAGGGTCGACATGCTTTGGTTGGGTCTCCACCGGCTGATTCGGTGTGCCGGTCGGCGAGTTGTTCTTGGAGGGCGATATGGACGGTTCGAAGTGGGTGAATCCGAGAGCCGGTTGAACCGGCAACCATGAAATCTGCAGTGCCACGTTTGATGATGGTGGTCGCTTCAGCAATCGCTAAATTAGCGGAGGCTTCGCGAACGGTAATTGAATTACTGGGGCCGCGAAGGTCGTTATAAATGGCAACGTGACTGGCCGGCATGTTCGGTAAATATTTGAGCAACCACAGTGGCTCGACCTTGGTTAGGCCATGCTCTGCCCATTTTTCAAAATGGAATTTTTCATCTGCATCTAAGCAGGCGCGAATGCCTTCGACGAAATCGAGAGGAGAAGTGATAATGTAATCGCTTCCAAAGAGTGTCCCGATTCGACTGGGATCGATGCTTCCTGATTCAAGTCCGGAATCGGTCAGCGCCAATTGCGCTGCGGCGGTTCCCAGTTGAATTTCCCGGCACATAAGTCGCAGCCCTTTTTTGATGCTCCGCTGCAACTTTTTTTCCAAGGGGCCAAAGCTATCGATGCTGCCCGTGAAGTCGGTGCACTCGCCCCCGAAGTCGGAGGGAAAGTGCTCCGTGGGTAAATTAGATAACAAACGGACACCGCTCTTATGCTGACTGAGCGAATCCCAAAGATCGGTGGATGAACTGCCGATGGGGCTGATCAAACCCATTCCTGTGATGACGACGCGGCGATCTGATTGGGTCATGGAATGAAAAACTTTGGGCGAAAGTTTCTAAAATAAGGGATGAAAATGACGCGCCTCGAACCAAGAGCCGCAGTGAAATTTAATCGGGATGGATAACAAGCGGTTCACTTAGGCCGAGTTTTCCTAACTCTATTTTAAGCTTCTCGACGTGGTCGTCGAGGTGACTTTAGGTAATTAAGCCGGAGCGAGCAGAAGTTCCCCCCGACTCCCTCTCGGGCGAATCCCCGGTTCAGGGTAACTTGAGAGGAGCCGTCGATTTATTTGCTGTTTGAGGAATGGTGGCGCTCTGTGCTGGCCCACGATACTCAATAAAGAGCAGTGCTTCGGCTTGATTTGATTTTTGGGGGAGTCCGGGAATCCGGAGGCCGATCCCATCTTTTTCTGGCTCGGGTGAAGCGACCACGCCGCAGCTGAGCATGAGCACTTGGTCATTGCGCCAGCGGAATCGCTCGTGCAGCCTCCAGCTAACGAGCTGGGGGATTTGCAACGTGACTTCTTGCTTTGTGCCATTGCCCACCGGTACATCTACTTTCACTTTTGTCAGTTTTTCGACCTGATCGACATCGCATTTGATAACCGCTTCAATGGTTGAATTGTCCATCGAAGAAAGGCAGCTCAATTCCAAGCGATATCCTTCATTGATACGGGTCATCTGAGGTTGGAAGGCAGGTATCTGGTTGGGGACCCATTTCAAGTTCCGAATGAAATTGACGGGGTTTATTTTCTCAACGACCATCGTCTGACCATCATGGTTGCTGAGTCGTGCCGAGTTGTGCTTTCTGATTTCTGGACGCTGCGATAGTGAGTTAATCAAAATCGCTGCATTTTCTTTCGATAGAATCCAGGCTTCGGCGCCCGGAGTTGCAACATCGATTGGCTGCAAAACGGTGTAGAAGTCAGATCGCCAATTCGGTTTCTCAATCGTCATCATATGAAGATCGACATTTTGAACCTGCCCCCGGGTTCGATTGAATCGTTCAACGATGTTCTTGACGACCTTTTGAATTTCTGGGGTGTGGTAAACGTATAGTTTTTCTTTGTCGGCATTCAAGATTCCCAGCGGTCGGTAGAACCACATTTCGGTTCCGGTTTCCCGCAGAATCCAATCGACGATTGATCGTTCCGGTTGCTTATTATTAGTGATCTGTGATGTATAAGGTGTGATGTCATATTCCTGCCAAATTTGCCCGGCTTTACTTGGTAAGTCATTAGGAGCCCTCATAAAGCCGGCTGCTGCGGCGCTGGCGGGTGCGATCGTCGAGGTGTTTGCGGCAGTTGTTGGTTTTGAAATCCCAAAAGAGTTCGGTGTTTGAATTGCCGCCGGAAACGAGGCCGTATTGGGGGGTGTGGTTGGTTGAGCTGCAAACGCCGCTACCGATACGCCCGTCGGGGAATTCAAATCGGATTCCAGATTGGCCGGTGCTACAAATGATGAAACCCTTGGCTTGGCAGGATTTTTTTGCGGTGATGTTGCGGCGGAGGGCGAGGAAGTCGCCGGCGATCCTAGTAAGTTTTGCAACTGACTGCTTGGCAATTGATTGCTTGGCTTAACCAGCGTATTGGCGGTCGGCGGCGAAGTGGGCGATAGCCTCAGATTAGAGGTTCCCAAAAACGCTTGAGAACTTGGCAGTTGATTCCTGAGAGCCCCGGTCGTCGGGGAATCTTGGGTTGGAGTGATACCCGAAATTCCGGAATTGGAAGGCGCAAAGGAACTTGGTGGCGGCGTCGACGATTTAGAAGGTGCCCCGGGGGCTGATGCTATCGATGGCGGCCAGTTGTTATTGACCGTCGTTTGAGCTTCTGTGAAATCGGGGAAGGCTAGTCCTGAAAAAAAGCACGCGCCTATGACAACGACATTCAACCAACGGCAACGGACAAGCAGATCACTGCTGGTGCCAATCATTGAATCGAATAAAGAATCCATTCTCATCTCGATCTCCAAAACAGACGGTGTCAGACGTGGGAATGCATCGCCAAGTCTAAGTCGCTGAAACCTACGTATTTGCTAGGGACATATTCCAATCTGCCGCGGTCTAACAAACGTGAACCAGCGAGTATACGAATGTCGGGGGAAAACCGACAAGACGAATAACTGACGGTGAAACAGCAGGCAGACTCCCATCGCCGCTAGCTATTTTAAAACCCCCGCTTCGATTGGTTCAAAAAGGATCTCGAGGGTTGCTCGCCGATGCGCGGTCGTCGAACCTGGTTTCGATTGGTGAAATCAATGGAGCCCAGGTCTCCTTGCCGGGAGCCGGGCTGTCCACAGTGTGGTCTGCTGTCCGGTTTTCGGCTTGAGGTGAGGTGAGGTGAGTTGGTGGTTGGCAATGGTTCGACGCGGGAATTCGTGTAAAGAGCGGCTTGATTTAGGTTGAATCGTGTGATTTTTGGACGTTTTGCCCTGCCTCCAAGATTGAATTGGCACTAGAGGCGGACAAAAGTGGGTGCGTTCGAGGTAAGTCTTGTTGGAAGCAGTCGGCGTCGACGTTAATAAGAAGAATGGATTGTTCGATCTGGATTGACCTAAGGGGATTTTTACGCTATTATTTTGGGCTTGAATCAAAGATTTCTAAGGTCTTTCTATCTTTTCGTCGCTGCCAGAGTTTGGGCAGCATTGAAAAAGTAGAAGGACCTTTTGACTAACTGGTGCCGAGTTGGCAATTGGCTTACAGCCACGGTGGATAACTGATGGCAACCGTGTTACTGGAAAGTGTTAGCAAGCGTTTTCCGGATGGCACGCAAGCGGTTACTGAGGTGTCAATTGAAATCAAAGATCAGGAGTTTTTAGTTCTGGTTGGTCCGAGTGGTTGTGGGAAAAGCACGACACTTCGGATCATTGCTGGGCTGGAGGAAAGCACTGGCGGAGTGGTTCGTATTGGCGGGCGTGACGTTACTAACGTGGCACCCAAAGATCGAGACATTGCCATGGTTTTTCAAAATTATGCCTTGTATCCGCACATGTCGGTTTACAAGAATTTATCGTTTGGTTTGACACTTAGATTGAATCGACTGTTTGGTGGCGGGGTTATTGGACGTGGTTTAAGAAAGATCTTTCAACCTCATCGAGCGTCGGAGTTTGTTCGGCAGCGAGATGAGATTGGCAATAAGGTTCGGCGAACGGCCTTGCGATTAGGTATTGAGCATTTGCTCGGTCGCAAGCCGCATCAGTTGTCCGGCGGTGAACGACAGCGTGTTGCTTTAGGGCGGGCGATTGTGCGGAATCCGGCGGTGTTTTTATTTGACGAACCGCTTTCCAACCTGGATGCCAAGCTTCGGCAGCAACTGAGAGTTGAACTTAAGCGATTACATCGTGATTTGAACGCGACGATGATTTACGTGACGCACGATCAGGTTGAGGCGATGACGTTAGGTGATCGGGTAGCGATCATGAACGAAGGAAGGATTTTGCAAGTTGGCGGTCCGCTGGAGGTTTACCAGCGACCCGCCAACCTGTTCGTTGCAAAGTTTATCGGCAATTCGCCGATCAACCTTTGTGCTGGAACAGTTAGTAAGGTCGGACAGCGGATCGAATTTGAGAGTCGAATCCCGATGACGTGGGGGCCTGAGAGTCCTCGGTTTGAGGAGTTGGAGGCCCTGTTAGGTGGGGTTTCTGGGGGGAGAGCGGTGGTTGTCGGTTTTCGGGCCGAAGATGTCGGTCTTGGGGCGAGCGAGGGAGTGACTGAGGTCGAAGTGACCGAGGTTGATCGACTGGGAGAATCGACGATGGTTCATTCCAGGGTTTGCGGGCCAGTGGCCCAAGGGTCCGAAGAAGATAAATTAGTACAGAAGAATACGATTGAGCAGATTGTTTTGTTCCGGTTGGAATCGGATGCCAAGTGTGCATCGGGTGACCGGTTTCAGGTTAAAATTGATCTCGACCGTGTTTTGTGGTTTGACCCCGATTCGGGGGAGAATTTACTGAAAGAATAAAAATGAACGCCAGTGAAGTTTTGCGGATTGTTGATTCACTTCATCGCGAAAAAAACATTGAGAAGGAGATTGTTTTTGTCGCGATCGAGTCAGCCTTGGTATCTGCTGCGCGAAAGCATTTTGGCGAAGACGCTGATATTGAGTTTATTATTGAGCGAGATTCTGGGCAAATTGCTGGTCGGTGTGGCCAAGATGAGTTGGATTACGAAGAAGTAATCGGGCGAATCGGTGCTCAGACGGCAAAGCAAGTCATTATTCAGAAAGTACGCGAGGCGGAACGCGATTCGCAGATTGATGAGTTCAGCGAGATCATCAACGATTTGGTAACCGGAACCGTCCATCGGAACGAGGGTCGCGTGACCACGGTCACCCTTGGGCCGATCGAGGCAATCTTGCCGCGAAGCGAGCAGATTCCCGGTGAGTCCCATCAGCCGAATGAACGAGTTCGGGCTCTCGTGACGGAGGTCAAGGCTCAAGGGAGTCGAGTGAAGGTGGTTCTTAGTCGGACCCGTCCGGTGTTCGTCCAGCGGTTGTTTGAAAGCGAGATACCAGAGATTGCAGATGGCGTTATTTCAATTAATGCCATTTCGCGGGAACCCGGTTATCGGTCGAAGGTCGCTGTTAGCAGTATTGATTCCAAAGTGGATTGCGTCGGAGCATGCGTCGGTGTTCGAGGAAATCGAATTAAAATGGTCATCGATGAACTTGCCGGCGAGCGGATCGACATCGTCCGATTTGATGAAGATCCGATGCAAATGATTCCCAATGCTCTTCAGCCTGCAGAAGTGGATGAGGTCATTTTGTGCCAGATGATGGGTCGTGCCATTGTGTTGGTTCGTGAAGATCAATTGTCCCTCGCGATTGGAAAACGAGGGCAAAACGTCCGCTTGGCGAGTAAATTATGCACTTGGGACATCGAAATTATGACTCAAGGGGAGTTGGAGCAACAAATTGACCGTGCGGTTCAAGGCTTCTGTAAGCTCGAAGGAGTTGACGAAGATTTAGCAAATCGTCTGGTCGGAGAGGGATATTTGTCCTACGATGACCTCTCCGTGATTGAGCCTCCAGATCTGATGGTGATGGGAGATTTGACCGAAGGTCAGGTTGATGCCATTGTCGAGCAGGCTGACGTGCTCGCCGTCGAGGCGGAAGCGCGAGAAGCTGAGGAGAAACGGGCGAAAAAAGCGGCTGCCGCGGCTGC
>TARA_B110000495_G_scaffold147700_1_pt1 | contig 11051 bp, 8 predicted proteins | sample TARA_B110000495 | Tara Oceans TARA_B110000495 (sample SAMEA4398219) | marine metagenome | biome: Polar Biome; feature: [MES] marine water layer (ENVO:01000295) within the mesopelagic zone...; material: water (ENVO:00002006), including particulate matter (ENVO:01000060) such as...... | reverse complement strand
GGGAATTCGGCGGTGACCGCCCGCCGTTCTCATTGCGGTAAGGAATCCAGAGTCGCACCAACGCTTGAGGGAGGACTCGCTCACACCAATCGATGTTGCTACTTTTTTGGGGGAAAATGAATCATCAAGACTCAAATAGGAGCGTTCAATTTGAACGTTTAGGCTAGTTGAAGAATTCGGGACATTAACCATGGACAACAAATCTTTCGAATAAAATCGATCAAATGTGGCGACTATGGTTAACCCGATAAATCCCATCCGGTTGTAACAGGAACGAATTGAACGTTTTGAAAAAATATGAATAATCAATCCATGTCTGAAGAAAACGGCTCCAAAATGGGATCCGACGACCGCTTTGAGGTTTTTTTTGACGGGGAATGTCCCCTGTGCAGGAGGGAAATCAATTTGATACGGCGAAAGGACAACCGTCATCAATTACTCCTCACTGATATTTCTTCCGAGGGTTTCGACACGCCGGAGAGTCTTACTAGGGACCAATTGATGAGATCAATACACGGAAAAATGCCGACGGGTGAATATGTTGTTGGGGTGGAGGTTTTTCGCCAAATCTACCAAAGGCTTGGATATCAAAGAACCGTTTCTTTGAGCCAAGTTCCCGGCGTCGGTTTCTTTTTAAATGCAGGATATTATGCGTTTGCCAAACTCCGTTACTGGCATGCAATGCACCGGATGAAAAAGCGTGTTACGTCAATCCAATAATCCAGTGGATGGCTGCAAATTTTCGATACCGTCAAGAATTTATTCAATTCGAAGAGCTAACCATTAAAAGGACCGGAGCTGAAAAATGCGAGTTGCAATTATAGGAGGTGGAGTTTCCGGCTTAGTCACCGGTTACCGACTTCACAAACAGCACGATGTCACCTTATTCGAAGCCAATGATTATGTCGGTGGACACACTAACACGATTGACGTAGAGAACGACGAAGGTCAATTCGCTATTGATACGGGTTTCATCGTCTTCAACGACCGGACCTATCCGAATTTCATCGCACTGATGGATGAACTAAAGGTAGCCTCTCAGCCAACGAGGATGAGCTTTAGCGTCTCCTGTGAAAAAACCGGCCTCGAGTACCGTGGCGCCGATTTCAATGGTCTTTTTGCGCAGCGTCGGAATTTGTTCAATCCGAAATTCTTAAAACTGCTTTGGGACTTGGTGCGGTTCAATAAGGCTGGGGAAGAACTGCTCGAAAACGAACAGGAAAATGAAACAGTCGGCGAATTTTTTGAGAGGAACAATTTTTCGCCTCAATTTATCGAGCAGTATTTTATGCCAATGGGCGCTGCCATCTGGTCTGCGTCCTTTGAGACATTTAGGCAATTCCCCATTCGATTTATCGCCGAATTCTACCACAATCACGGCTTACTCGGAGTCACCAACCGGCCTCAATGGCGCGTGATCACCGGCGGATCGCGCCAGTACATCGCTCCACTCACTGAGGATTGGTCGGATCGTATCCAGACAAACCAACCCGTCCGAGACATTCATAGAACAGAGGACGAAATTGTCGTCATCACCCAGGACGGCCAAAGCCACTTGTTTGATCATATTGTTTTTGCATGTCATAGTGACCAAGCGTTGAGAATTCTGGGGAATCAGGCCACCGCTGTTGAGTCCGAAATATTAAGTTCATTCCCATACCACCCAAACACAGCCCTTCTCCACACCCAGGAATCTGTCTTGCCGAAAAACCGCCGCGCTTGGGCCTGCTGGAATTATTTTAAACCTGAGCGTGCATCGTCCCTTGCAAACGTCACCTACAACATGAACATTCTCCAGTCCCTAAATTCTAAACAGACCTTTTGTGTGACACTTAACGATGACGGGAGAATTCGAGATGAAAACATCCTCGGCTCCTATACTTACATGCATCCTACGTTTGAAATTCGCCGAAAACAAATGCAAGCTCGACACCACGAATTGATAAACCGCAACAGCACCTCCTTTTGTGGTGCTTACTGGGGTAATGGTTTCCACGAGGATGGGGTAAAAAGTGCAATCGCAGTTGCCAATCAACTCGAAAAGATAGATGTTGGGGTGGGATGTTGAACAGCTGCATCTACGAAGGACTGATTCGACACCGTCGGAACACTCCCCAAATCCACCAATTTGATTTCAAATCATTCTTTTTGATGATCGACTTGGCCGAAATTGACTCGATTTTTAGGCGGCACTGGCTCTGGTCTGCCCATCGAATCGCTCTTGGCCGGTTCAGAGAATCAGAACATTTGATTCAACATCGAGACCACGGCAACCTCCGCAACCGAGTTGGAAAGGTTTTAGAAAATGTCGGGGTCTCTAGCGACTCCATCGGTTCAATTCGATTACTCACCCAATTAAGGATTTTTGGAATTTCCATGAATCCGGTGAGTTTCTTTTACTGTTACTCTCATTGTGGTCAAACGATTCGGGCAGTCATTGCTGAAGTCAATAACACGCCGTGGGGTGAGCAACACGTTTATGTGATTCCCAGTTTCAAGCCCGATGGGGCATCCGATCAGCAAGCGAGTATCAGGAGCGATGACGTGGATAAAGCTTTCCATGTGTCGCCCTTTATGTCGCTCGACATGTGCTATCGCATGTCGTTTACCCATCCAGGTACCAAACTGGGCGTCAAGATTGAGAATCACCTCGATCAACCGCTGAATGATGTAAAAAAAATCCTTGACGTTTCAATGGTAATGAAGAGGAAACCGCTTACCGGATGGAATCTAAATCGGTTATTCCTACGCTATCCGCTGATCACGTTGCAAATCTTTGCGAGTATTTACTGGCAAGCGTTTCGGTTGTTTATGAAAAAGACTTCCTTTCACTCCCACCCCAAGAAGCAGGATTTCGATTCCGAATCCACTGACAAAACTGAAGACCTTCAACTAAATCCCACAACGGGCGAGCCAACTCGACCGTCTCCATCAGAATCTAAATCCGTTTTGGTAAGCCGATGAATCATTTTACTAACTTAAAAATCAACCGACGCGTGGCCAAGGTGCACGAAACCGAAACTTCGGTCGGGATTGTCAAGACTGAATTCCCACTCGATCTGAACGCCGGCGAAATCAAAACCAAGTTGGTTCAACCTAAATCTGATTTATTTCGCAACCAGATCTTCAAACGTTTCCACCAAATCACTGGCGGCAGCCTGAGAGTGGTCGATCAGATCGGGTCAATGCAGTCCATTGGGTCAGACGAAACGACCGATGACCTGCAGTCGACCGTCGTGGTCGGCGATCATAAATTCTATAAACGTGTCATGGTTGGTGGAACAATTGGTTCAGCGGAATCCTATGCAAATTTAGAATGGGTTTCTGACGACCTGACCTCGCTTATCCGAATTATGATTCGAAACCTTAATCAGTTTTCTCGTATCGAAAAAACGTGGGGTTGGATTAAAAACAGTTGGTACTTCGTTCAGCATATGATGCGGCGGAACACCATCCATGGAAGCCAAAAAAATATTCACGAACACTACGATTTGGGTAACGATTTCTACCAGCTATTTCTAGACCCGACAATGAACTACTCGTCCGGCATTTTTGAGTCGCCCGAACCGGACGCGAATGACTCCAACAAGATGCTCGATGCTTCACTGAGAAAGATGGATCAAGTCTGTCGAAAACTGCAACTCAATTCGTTAGATCATGTTTTAGAAATTGGCACAGGATGGGGAGGCCTCGCAATCCATATGGCGAAGTCAACTGGGTGCCGCGTCACCACCACCACGATATCCAAAGAGCAGCATCGTTTCGCAGTCGAACGAGTTCGCAAGGAAGGGCTCGAAGACCGAGTCACCGTCCTGTTACAAGATTATCGGCAGCTCACTGGAAAGTACGACAAAATTGTCTCCATTGAGATGATCGAAGCGGTAGGGCATCAATTCTACGATGAATACTTCTCGCGCTGCTCTGATTTACTTCGAGATGATGGAGTGATGCTGCTGCAGTCGATCACCATTGGCGAGCAAAATTTCAAATATCACATTAACCACGTCGACTTTATTAGAAAGTACATCTTCCCCGGCGGCTGTTTGCCATCGGTCACCACTTTGTCCAATGCTGTCGGCCGATCCACTGATATGCGGATGCTTTCGCAGGAAGACATCACTCCCCACTACGTGAAAACATTAGCCTACTGGCGTCGCGAATTTATGAGCCGTCTCGACGAAGTGCGAGCACTCGGGTACGACGAACCATTCATTCGTTTCTGGCACTTTTACCTTTGCTATTGCGAAGCGGCGTTTGCGGAGCGACGGGTTCACAGTATTCATATTTTGTATTGTAAACCAAAATGCAAAATTGACCCCGTGGTTGATTTCGCCCAACCGTTGCGTGAAAGGCAGTCTGCAGACAGTCCACATTGCCCACCTCCGACCAAGTCTGTTGCTGGTCGGCAATTCCAGAAATGAACGATTTCAGACCGGGTCGCAGAATTGTGGTTATTGAATTGGTTTTTGGAAGTGCTAAAATTTGATTTTGGGGCGAATGAGTTTGGTTCAGATTTGATCCTCACCCGTTACTCTCGAATGCGTAACGTCAACGTTTTAAAATGAGTTATCTTATGAAAAACAAATCCTCACGGCGTGGATTTTTAAAGGCGACTGCGGCAGGGGCGGCTGTCGGCTATTTCAGTGCATCCAATTCAAGCCAAGGTTCCACCTTACGAAGTGGATACCAATCGGTTAACGAACAACCTGGAATTGCCTTCATTGGAACCGGAATTCGTTTCCACACGTATCACGGAAAACATGCGCTCAAGCATGGCCCGTGCGTTGGCGTTTGTGATGTTGACTCCATTCAACTTGGCCGGGCGCTGCAGGTTGCGATCGACCATCATCGAGAACAGAAGCGCGAATTGGTTATCGGAGCCCATGAAGATTATCGACACCTCCTGGATAATAAAGATGTCGACGTCGTGGTGATTGGCTCTGTCGACCATTGGCATTCTCGGATTGTCATTGAGGCGCTTCGTGCGGGCAAAGACGTTTATTGCGAAAAACCAGTTACCTTGACCATTCGCGAGGGCCAACAGATCCTCGCCGCACTCAAGGACTCCGGTCGAGTGCTTCAAGTCGGAACACAACAGCGGACAGAATTCGATGGAAGATTTGCCAAAGCCGCCGCAATGCTGCGTGACAATCGAATTGGCGAAGTGGCAGAATTGAATATTTGCCTCGGTGGCTCCCGAGAAGGGGGCGTTCTTCCCCTCGCGAAAGTTCCAAAAAACCTAAATTGGGATCTCTGGCAGGGCCAGTGTGCGGAACAAAACTATCGGGCTGAAACTAAGATTGTTGACGTCAAAGGATGGGGAGCCGGTTTTCCATTCAGCCGGGCGCACCGCTACTATCGATGGTTTTACGAATACTCGGGTGGAAAACTGACCGACTGGGGCGCCCACCATGTCGATATCGCCCTGTTGGCCTTGGACAAACTCGGTGACGGCGTAGGCCCAATTGAGATTGACCCTCTCGAGGTGACACATCCCGTCCCTTTCGATGACAAAGGCATGCCGCTGGAGGACGATCGTTTCAATTGTGCGACCGCGTTTAAGGTTAAATGCACGTTCGAGGACGGCGTCGAGATGTTCGTTCGTGATCAAGCACCAGAACTTGGTTTCGACAACGGAATTATGTTTACGGGAAAAAACAAGCAACGTTATCTGGTCAACCGCGGGAAACTCGTCGGCTCGCCGGCAAAGGAACTCAACGAAAAACCTTTGCCTGATGACGCGATACCTCGACTCTATCTCGACGATCCTTCTCACGACGAAGAATTTGGCAGCGAGGGCTTCCATATGAAGAACTTTATGGACTGCGTTAAGTCTCGGAAGACGCCCGCATCGGATATGCAATCTCACCACCGCATGCTAAACGTCTGCCATGCGATTAATGTAGCCATGCGTCTCAATCGCAAAGTAACTTTCGATCCGAAAACGGAGACCTTTGGCAACGATGAATTGGCAAATTCATTCATCGAGAGGGAACAGCGACCAGGTTACGAAGTCGATACCCGGACAAATGGCTAGGCCGAAGCGTTAGCCTAGGATTTCGTTGAAACCGCTTGAGAGGCCAGCACGTCGGCGATTTGACGGGAAGCCGTTCCGTCTCCATAGGGATTTTGAGCGTCTGCCATTTCCGCATATGCTGCCGGGTCGGTGAGCAGACGTATTAATTCCGTTTCAATCGTCTCTTGACAGGTTCCGACTAATTTCGCGTTGCCGGCTTCCACACCCTCGGGGCGCTCGGTCGTGTCACGCATTACCAAAACGGGCTTTCCAAAAGAAGGAGCCTCTTCTTGCACGCCCCCGGAATCTGTCAAAACAATATCGCTCTGATTCAGCAGCCAGACGAACGGCTCGTAGGAGAGCGGATCGACTAAGTGGATTCTTGGATGATTCCCCAAGATGCGATTGACCGGTTCCTGGACCTTCGGATTCAAATGGACTGGGTAAATAAAATTGATATCGGCGATTTTATCCGCAACGTTGCGGATTGCGTTACAGATATTTTCGAACCCCTGGCCATGACTTTCCCGGCGATGTCCGGTGACTAGGACAAGCCTCGTATTTTCAGTCAAAGATTGAATTGCCCGAGCTGCTTCCGGAATTTCTTGAGTCACCCGATCTCTGGTTAACAACAACGTATCGATGACAGTATTGCCGGTCAGAAAAACGTCGTCGGAGCATACACCTTCGGAGAGCAGTGTCGCTTCGGCATGCGCCGTGGGGGGAAAATGAAGGTCTGCCATCTGTCCAATTAAACGGCGGTTCATCTCCTCCGGAAAGGGGGAAAATTTGTTACCTGTCCGCAAACCGGCCTCAACGTGTCCGGTCTTGATTTGTTGGTAATGTCCAACCAGCGCGCCGCAAAATGCTGTGGTGGTATCACCTTGAACCAAGATGATATCGGGTCGATCTTTTTCACACACCGCGGTGAGTCCTGCCACCGCACGGGCAGTAATTTGGCCAAGCGACTGCCCCGGGGCCATTAAATTTAAATCGTGATCCGGGACGATCCCGAAGGCATCGAGAACTTGGTCTAGCATTTCCCGGTGCTGACCGGTCACGCATACGACCGATTTAAACTCTTGTGGACGTCTCTGTAGCTCAAGTACCAATGGAACCAATTTAATGGCTTCCGGACGCGTTCCAATAATCGTCATTACAGTTTGCGGCATGCTATTCGCTTAATAATTTACGGAGTTAAAATTTCGGTTGAAACCAAGCGCCCCAATAATAGTTCATATTTGTAATGTTGCCGTTCTCTTATTGCCCCCGTTTGGGCTATTTTTCCGGTTTAACATTTGCAGACTCACCGCTAATCCAAAAACTCGGTGCAACGTCCAAAATCGCAGTACTGCCGTTGGAAACGAAAAAATCGTCAAGATCCCTGCCGAGGTTGATTGGCAACAGCCATTGAAGCCCCCTGCCTTTACCTGTTATCGTCTGTTCGCTCGCGGCATAATATTTATAAGAAAGAACCCGGTGATTTGATGGCACTGATTCGAAATCTCGACCATTTTCCCAGTAAAAACAACGTCAACTTTATGGCGTACTGTAGTGTTTCGCCCTTAAATCGGCCGGCTGCCGACCGTTCGATTCAATTCATCAACCGACAATCCGAGGTCGGTCGGGGAATGCTCTTTGAATATGTTGGAGACGATCATGTCGCCACCCGCTTTCACAAAAACTTTGGACAACTCTTAAAAACTGCTCCGGAAAACATTTCGATGACCACCAATACATCGGAAGCAATTTCGATGATTGCCAATGGATATCCGTTCGAGCCGGGCGATGAGGTGATTAGCTATATCAATGAGTACCCTGCCAATCATTATCCCTGGGTTTTGCAGTCTAAAAAAAGAGGTGTTGAACTCATACTCTTGTCCGATGTTGCAACGCCTCAAGAGGATCGACCGTACTGCGGTAAAATACCCGACGTGTTGGCGAAGGGGTGGTCGTTTGACGAACTCCAAGCCAGAGTCACACCGCGAACCAAAGTCATTGCACTCAGTCATGTCCAATTCACCAATGGTTTTGCTGCCGATCTTGAACAATTGGGCCAATTCTGTAAGTCGCAAGGAATTGACCTGGTCATCGACGCAGCCCAAGGGCTCGGTTGCTTACCCATTTATCCCGAGCAATACGGAATTTCCTGCATTGCGTCGGCGGGATGGAAATGGCTTTTAGGCCCAACAGGTACCGGCATGCTGTACACGAGCCCTGAGTTTAGAGATAAAATTGAAATCACCATGACCGGTGCGGATCAAATGAAACAGGACACCGAGTATCTAGACCACACATGGGCTCCCCACACTTGTGGAAAAAAGTTCGAGTACTCAACCGTTTCCTACGGACTGCTTGACGGACTCTCTAGTGGTATCGAAACCGTATTCTTGCCCAACTCGATCGAATCCATTCGTGATCATAACTTCGAGATGCAGGAATTGGCGCTTCGTCATTTAGATTTTTCAAAATACCAACCGGTCGTCCATACTCCACCCCACCGATCAGGCATCATGGCGCTGATCCCGAAGGCATCCACTGCGAAACAAATCTCGTCAACCTTGGATCAGCAAAATATTATCGTCACGCCACGGGACGGGTACCTTCGATTCGCACCGCACCTGTGCTCCACAGAAGACGAGATCGTTCAAGCCGTCGACGCGCTTAATGCGATCCAATAAGTCTGTTGGTCAGTAAACCGATCAGACGCAACCTGATTTAAAGATTGGTGCCAACCGGGTTCGATCGCGGTGAGATCCTCCTTGGCGACCGGGGCGCAAAAAAAACGCCGCGAGTAACGCGGCGGCGGATATCAATAGGGAAAATCAAAAAAGGGCATTAGCGGGGTTTAACGTCGCGGTTGGGACGACTAAAACCAATCGCATCCAATGACTTGTAAACCTCTTCAAGGGTCTTTTCCCCAAAATTCGAAATACTCAATAGTTCAACGCGACTCGTGTTGAGAAGATCACGAACGTTGAAAATACCTTTTTCTTCAAGGCAATTCGTTGTTCTCACGGTCAAACCAATTTCAGCCGTACTCAGGTCTAGCTTTTCGATTAGTTTTTTTCTGTTCTCTTCGGTCTCACTGACCCTAATTCGTGTCTTTGCCATCGGGGTTCCCTCCCAAAATTGAATTTACTATTGCCATGCGTGATCCGCGGATTGACCCGGATCGCTCTTGCGAAACCAAATCATGACCACGCTGACATTTATTTCGCGCCAGTTGCCTTCGCGCCAGTTGCCTTCGATCCCACAGAATATAACATATCAATCTCAGAGCAGAATCATGGCGACCACAAAATTCATCAAAACCAAAGACTGCTAGCACTAGCGACCCGAAGGACCACGCGGCATGCCCCTTTTATCACCTGATGATATTTTATCACCTCTCAATTCGCAGCAGAGGGTGGCGGTGGAACAGATCGATGGTCCGTTGCTAATACTTGCTGGCCCCGGTAGCGGGAAGACGCGCGTTATCACCCATCGGATCGCGCATATGATTAATCAGGGAATTCCATCCCAAAGCATTGTCGCACTGACCTTCACCAATAAAGCAGCCGATGAGATGCGGAATCGGATTTCGAAGCTATCGCCCGGAAATCATACCTGGACCGGTACTTTTCACCGCTTCTGCTCCCGCTTACTTCGCCAGCATGCTGAATTAGTCGGCCTGCAACAGAACTTTACAATCTACGACTCCAGTGATTCCAAGAAGGTGATGAAACTAGCGATCGAAAATGCGAAAGTCGACCTCAAACATTACTCCGCTGACAAACTCGCCAGCCAAGTCAGCAACGTAAAAAACAACGGCATCACATCTCAACAGTTCCAGCCGCGTCCGGGGCATGCCCTCGACACCATTATTGGAAAAGTCTACCCCCAGTATCAAAAACTATTAAAAGCCGCCAACGGCGTTGATTTTGACGACCTGTTGTTACACGCGGTTGATTTGCTGAGAGTCGCTCCTGAACTGAGAGAAACACTTGACCGCGCGTTTGCATACATGATGGTCGATGAATATCAGGACACCAATTTGACTCAGTACCAATTAATCAGGATGCTCAATCACTCCCTTAACAACCTTGCCGTCACCGGAGATCCCGATCAGTCAATTTACGGGTGGCGGGGAGCCAACATCAACAACATTTTAGAGTTCGAGAAAGATTATCCCGGGGTAAACATTGTCCGACTCGAGCAAAACTATCGAAGTACACCGAACATCCTCCGCGTTGCCGACCAACTAATCAGTAACAATATTAGACGCAAAAAGAAACAACTTCATACCGAGAACCCGGAAGGGGAGAAAGTCCGTCTCGTTACGTTTCCCTCACCGCGCGACGAGTCACTCGACATCGCGGATTCCATTCAATTGGGAATTCAATCGGGCAACCACCTCGCGAAAGATTTTGCCATTCTCTATCGTGCCAACTGGTTGTCTCGATCGGTCGAACATGCGCTTCGTTCTGCCGGTTTACCTTACCAAATCATTAACGGACACGAGTTCTATCAGCGAAAAGAGATCAAGGATATTCTCGGCTATTTGCACCTACTCAATAATCCCAGAGATAACGTCGCGTTCGAACGGGTCGTTAACACGCCCCCGCGGAAAATCGGAAAAGTGACACTTGGTAGGCTCCGGCATTGGGCTCAGAATAATAACAGCTCGATGCTGGATGCGGCTCGAAATTGCGGACAAATTGACACCATCTCGAAAGCCCCCACCGCTAAACTGACGCAATTTGTCGCCATGTTCGATCGCCTTTCGTTCATGTCGACCGAAGAAATCGAACCCGTCATCCGCGCTGTTTTGGAGGAAACGGATTATCGAAATTGGCTAACACTCGACGACAGCGAAGAAGGTTACGAGCGAGCCGGTAACGTCGATGAGCTCGTCGTTGCCTGTGAAGAGTTCGATCGAGATCGACCAAACGAGGGCGGTCTGGAAGCCTATCTCGAACAGGCCGCCTTGGTATCGGACACCGATATCTGGGAGGCACAGTCCGACCGGGTGACACTAATGACGCTCCATGCC
>TARA_B110000495_G_scaffold83635_1_pt1 | contig 11056 bp, 20 predicted proteins | sample TARA_B110000495 | Tara Oceans TARA_B110000495 (sample SAMEA4398219) | marine metagenome | biome: Polar Biome; feature: [MES] marine water layer (ENVO:01000295) within the mesopelagic zone...; material: water (ENVO:00002006), including particulate matter (ENVO:01000060) such as...... | reverse complement strand
TACCATTTTGCAACACCGCTTGAGTCATCCCTGATTAGGATTGTTGGGACTGTGGTTGAAACTGTCTTGTCGACCGTTCCAAGAAGAACTACCTCTCCTGCACTTCCACTGTTATTGATATGTTTTAATGTCAATGTTTGTCCACTTGCAGACAATATATATAATAAGTCAAATTCGTTTGTATTGGTTGTACCGATAGAGTCGATGTCATCAGTTGCGGTCTCACCTGTTATCTCTACAAGTGTTGCAGTAGGAGTAAAGGCGTTGCCTGACAAAGTTGCACTCTGTTTTGTAAATCCCAGAATCCCCCCGTCTTCTGGATCTTGATTCCATTCTCCCGTGCCTATCGGATAACTGGCGTTGTCTGGGTACAGTGATAAGTCTACCTGAGTTTTATTACGACCATATGCGATTCTTGGCATCGTATTACCTAATATCTAATCGCTTATAAATATATGATTTGGCTATTTTTTACCCTTGAATGTCTTGGTCTTGCCGTCATCTTTCTTTACAACTGCACTTACTTTTTCACCAAATCTCACTTTTTCATTGAGTCCACCCTCGTTTCTAAGGTTTATCCATTCCAATACCTTGAATATGTCTCTAATTCTCATTGGTTTATTATCCACGATACTGTTATTAAAGCTTACTATATTAGGCTTTAAGAAATAACTTCCCCTCGTTAAAGGGGGTTTACTGGTTCAAAGCCAATGTCATCTACCATGTAATACAGGCTTTCGACTTTCACAACGTCTCCGACACTCATGCTTCTTACCCTGCCCAAGTGTGCAAATATGTTTTCTCCGATTATTTCCTGTGCGTTCTGACCTTTCATATAGGCTTCTTCTAGGATTTCTTTTATCGGCTTCATCAAGTTCAAGCTTCCTTCAGGTGCTTGTATCGGACTCTTAAAACCGCTTGGAAAGTTACCCTCTTCAATAAATTGTTTGGATTGCTCTCCCCAGAAATCTGGTTTTGCTCTCATGTATAATTCTATCTTCATTTCACTTAGTATGTACTGTTTGGTACATATTAACGTTACTCAATAAAAAATAAAAAATAAAAAATCAGTTGTCCACTTCTGAACCGTCATTGACTAGTTCAATGTCTACGCTTCTCAACGCAACGTTGCTGTATTCCAAAGAGTCTTCGTCAATTCCACTTATCCAGTGTTTGACCGAAACAACGTCAAAACTTCTTGGCACAATCATGTCTGCATATGATCCGTTGTATTCGAAGTTGCTTTTTTTGTGGATGTGGAAAGCCATTTTTTCCCCTATTTTGGGAATCATGTCAGCGTCATCCTGTTGCAATTCTGCAACGATTCTTGGATTCTGTTTGTCAGAGATGTCTCTGAATAATAATCGTTTCATTTCACCTAGTATGTACTGATTGGTATATATTAGTGTATGCATTTTGTTTTTTGAAGTTTAAAAAAGAAAAAAATTGTTATCAAACAATAATAGAGTGACTAGACTCCGTTCATTGTGTGGTTAACAAAGACTTTAAGTGTATCACTTGCTGTCTTGTCGAAAGATGCGATACTGAAGTGGGTAAGTAATTTACTTCCTGCAACTGGTGTTGCGTTATCATGTATTGCTCCACCGATAATGCCTGTTGCATTGAAATCAGTGGTTGTCCAACTTGTCAAGTAAGTAACTACGTCTGCACCAGAACCAGTATTGTCTGAATCTGTGTCGCTGGTTGTAGGGTAGTTGCTGTCAAATACTTTTCTTGATGCTGTAACAGGTGTTGTTACAGTTGAGTAAGTATCTGCTTTTGCAGGTGTTGCAGAGCCAGTTCGGAGTTCTAATCTACCAGAACCAAAGTTCTCGTTAGAACCTAAAGCGGTTTGTGCTTGAGCTTTTACTGCGTAGTAAACGTCTCCATCATTGGTAACTAGGTTTGCACCATAGTGCCATGATTTGTCTACTGCTTCTTCACCATCGTAGGTAGTTTTTACGAAACAAACGTTATTGTTTGGATCTAATTCTACGCCACGTTTTAGATAAGTCGGGCAATGATCTTTCCAAGACAAGAAACTTTCGAGTCTGTCTTCAATTGATGGTATATCGATTGCCATTACGTTTGATAATGATTCAGTCTTTATAAGCATTTATATTGAGGTTATTACAATTAATATTGGTAGCAACAGCTCAATGGAATTTGGTACGTAAAAACGTAACTATTGTACGTGTATACGTGTCATATGAATACAGGTTTTACCTTTGAGTGTATCACGTCTGTACCCCATTCATCCTCGGTTTCTGACACACCGTCAGGATAAATCCAAGTAATCTCTTTTACATCGTCTAGAATCCAACCAATGATTACAATGGTCTCGCACGTGCTTTCACTAAGTATTCTTCTTCTGGTAAATATCAGTCTTGAGTGAGGATCTGACAGGTCTATCCTCTCTATGTTCTCCTTGCCCTTCCACAGTTCAAACCAGTCTATCACGTCTAACGGTATTGATGTCAGTTTGGACTCCCCCTCTTTTACAACATTTTCATCTTTTAGTACAAGTCTCCAGACTATGTCATCTGTATATGAGTTGGTCAAAGCTCATCAAATATGAAATACCAAGTCTTGTCAGTCAAGTCTCCCTTCAAACTTACCGTGGAAGCCACTTCCATCTGTGCAACGATATAGTCTGTGGATTCACCTACGCTGTCTATCATGTTATCGGATTCGGATATTGATATGTTTTTTGGAGTGCCTGACGTGAACGTGAACACGTTTGTCTTCGTACTTATGTTACCGTGATCAAGCATCGTGTCCCCACTTGAGTTTTCCGTACCTGTTGCCTTTACGTATCCAGAACTGTCCCCACTGTTGTGGGTAGGAAGTTCAGTTCCAACGAACGTCTCTATGCCAGTTCCAAAACTGCTTCCATCGGTATAAAATTTAACATTTTCAATTCTTGTAAATTCACCGCCAGTGACTTTGAGATAAATATGCTTCCAGAACGAGTTGTTTGTTCCAGACACTGGCACGTCTATAGTTCCCAACAGCTTCCCATTCGTTGACATGTCATTGTTATCCAATGTTTTAAAACGTATGCTCGGCTCGTTTCCTGTCGTGTCTTGTGACAAAGGTGAGCCGTCTGTACCACCATAATCGACCATTACACTAACGGTAGCAACCATGACAATATTATAAAAACAGAGTTTATAAGTATAAAATAATGATCTATTCTTCGTCTTCTACTTCAAATTCTTCGACTGTTTCAACTACAACAGGTTTTGTCTCTGATTGAGCCAATCCTTTTGCGATTAAACGTCTTTGATGGTATGGTAATCTGTTAGGCATTAATCTAATAAGAAAAGATACGTATATTAATATTTAGTTTTCAACCAATTGGATTTTTTCATGCAATTTATACTCCTCATTGCCTTCTTTTATGTATACCTGTACAAGAATCTCTTCTGGCTTTAGTATGTTGATTGGCTTTCCATGAACAATTTGATTTGACTCGATTGGCACGTTGACAGTAGACCATTTCTCGGTTTCTGACTCCAAGAAAAATTCAATTAGAGGACTTCCTATTTCCTCCTCCTTTCCACCTGCGTTCCATACTGCGTTTGGAACTTCCATTCTGATTCCGTTGCTGATTGTTACATCAACGTATGAGTACTCTTTATCAAAATCAATTTTAAAGTCACTTCCGATAACTGCAAACTTTGGTATGGTTATATTTTTTCCTGATTTTTTTGCAACTACAGGTTTTTCCTCCACCTTCTGTCTCTTGATGACTGGTGATACCACCTCCGTGCTCTCCTGAACATCGTTTGGATTTTCTGACAACTCCTTGGTCTCTATTCCAGATGACCTAATGGTTGTCTCTGTAGGCTTTATTTTATTTTTTAGCCAGTTTGCAGTATCTTCCATAGATGTTATATGATAACCTTTGATATATAAAGACTATGATGTACCTTAAAATATGATATACGTTACTCAAGAATATCTCTTTAGCATTCTTCTTCTAAAGAAATCCACGATAAACGAGGCTAATCCTCTCTTTCCATAGAATTTTTGAATGCGTTCGACATCGTTGTCTGCAAGTGTCACCTTTCCGTTGTAATATGGGAACATGATGCAGTCTTTGCATTGAGTGTTGTGCTTAAGTCCTATTGCATGACCACACTCATGTATCAGCGTATGTATGATGTTGTAGCATTTTAACTGGTTTCCGTCAGGAGTTCTTGGATCTGCCAGACCTTTTTTCTTTGCCTCTTTTCCTGACATTGAGCCTCCTTTTGAACTCCATATGTAATCATCGTTGAATGTAATGTTTCCCCCAATTTCTGCGTTTGTTGGAAAGTATGCGTAAGCCAGTACGCTTGGTCTGTCTTTGAAATAAGGATCATCCTCCTTCTTCTTGAACTGTAAAATAATATCTGCCGTCTTGTCTGGATCTTTCTCTCTTTTGAATCTGATTGTCTTTGTCCTCAATCCCCATTGTCTCAGTGCAACCTTTAATGCTGTTTCCTCAAACGTGTCGTCTGGGAATGACCTTGAACTGTTCAATACCTTGTAAGTCACGTATCCAAAATCTCTGGTTTTACCTTTTCTGTCTACAAACTTGTTTGGTGTCCACTTGTGTTTCCATTCGTCTATAGGTGCATACTGTTCTTCAACATTTGATTCAAACTCATCCTTACTTGCGATGATGAAACAGAACGGTTTAGCCTTGTCAGTCATATATGATATAAAAAAAGGTAGAATAAAAAGATAGCGTTTTAGGTTATTTCTAAATTTTTAATTCTTTTTTTGCCTTTGAGACTGCATAGTCAAGAGTGAAACCTACGGTTAAACCGATAAGTACCATTTCTATCATACCCAGACTTCCGACACTGATTGTTTGAGCAACAGCGACACCTGCAAATACAGCTACAATGATAGCACCAATGAATTTTCTAATGGAATAAGTTTCTCCATCAGAATTTACATATCCTCTAACGGTGTTTAATACTGCACCACAAATTACTGCTAGTGTTGTTACTAGTAATGGATCTGTCATATCTAAAAATGGTTAAAATTAGGACTATTTAAGTTTAGTCATCGCCACTACGAAGGATTTCCTTTATAAGCCCGTCAAGGTCGGTGTTCAGTTCTGGATGTGCCTTGTCAGTCTGCTCGTCAACCATACGTGCAAGTATGATTATGGCTTTTTCTATCCTAAAATTACGTTTTGACATGTCACTTATGTCTTTTTGCATCTCTCTTAGGCATTTTGACCTAGTTCTAAAGTATCCCAATATGCTACCAGCAATGCCAGTAATGGCAAGACCGATAATTATCATTACCGTACTTTGAACTATCTGTTCAGACATAGATAATTGTTTATAAAATAGATTATAAACATTTAGTTTCTTATTGGAACATATTTGTCAGTTTCCTTGATTATGTCGTCTTCACTCATATCTGGATACTTTATATGAAGCAATTCATGTATTACAGTGTTAAGCAGTTCGGAAACGGGCTTGTTCTCATGCTCCTTTGAATTTATCCATATATATCCATATACCGTGTCTGCCGAACCCATGTCACTTTTTGTGGTTTTTACACCGACCTCATGATACCTGTTAAAGTGTTCCAGACTAGTAGTATATGTTATTGTCGTGTCCAATTTCAGTATGTTTGACATCATATGTATTATTGTCTGAATCCATTCATGCTCAAGTGGTGTGAAACCCATTATTTATAGACACCTATTCTTTTAATTAAACATTTCTTGGTGTGCCATAATTGCTTGGGTAATATACGTGATAAACGCACCCACGACTGTTCTTTATCCTTGTCTCATACATACTGCTGAATACGCCCATTTTAAACAGCCTGTTAAGAGCTCCTCCAGCCGTTCTTTTTGGGATTTTTAGTTTCTCTGTACAGAACGGGATGGTCAGTTCACCGTATTTTCTCATAGCCTTCATAAGGCTTATCTCTGTCCTGTTCGTGGTCACATAGTCCCCCTCGGAATCGGTTATCACGTGGTTGTTATATGAATACATGTTTGTGGTATGACACTCACACTTACCCCTCTTTATTATATGATCATCTGCAAGTTCCTTCAGTGTTCTTTCAAACTGTCTGCTTCCCCTTCCCATTTCAACACCAGACTGCTTGGTTATCTCGCTCCTTAAACCCCTCATTGTGAGCTTCATGTCTGGATTTCTCTCAAAGAACTTTAACAGTTCGATACGAAGTGTCATTTTTTTGTTCTCAACCCTTTTTATCATCACTGGATCTCTTTCATCCAATAACGGATTATTAATTATTATTTTGTTTCGTCTCACTGGCTTTATATTTATCTTAGACATGTCCGTGAATCACCCCCCTCTCCGCATTAAATGACAGTGTCAACGTTCCCAGTCTTGAACCAATAATCTCGTTTTTACGATCCATGTATCCGTCTGCATTCTCTACCAAGGTCTTACAGAACGTACCCGTGTTTCCCAGATGTATGTCTCTTTCCCATACCTTGCCCTCTCCCCAGTCAAAGTCATATGCTATCTCAGACTGGTATCTTTTCTGGTGTAGGTGACCACAAAGGAACACGTCATGATACGCATTGTGTTTCATCTGCTCCATCATTCTTTCTGGCTTACCCCCACCTGAACCGTGAATGAACAGGATAGACCACTGTGCAAGTATCTTTTTATTGTATTTTATCTCAAGTCCCAACACCCCACGACTTCCCATGAATGTCAGGTTGTTTGGATTGCACATCGTGTTTTCCAAATACGATCTGCTTATCTGAGGTATCTTGTAATCGTGATTGCCCTGATAGAATGCCCAGACTTTTTCGTTGTCTTGCTTGGCATGAATGTCAAATAACTTTTGTGACATGTCCTGCCACCTCTGTCTTTGATTGTCTATGTCATGTTCAAGACTCATGTCAGGATTGAATCGTTTGTCAAAGGTTGTAATGGCATCAAGACAGTCACCTCCAAAGAACGTGTATCTGTGTTTGTCCTTGCATATTGCCTTTATTCTTTTCTTGTAAAAGTCCTCATCAAAACCTGCATGTCCGATATGTATATCACTTATCGGCTCTAAATGTATAATATCATCCTTTTTGTCAAGGTTTATTGTAATTTTTTTGGAAAACAATTAAAATAATATTATTACGTGACAATATAAGTCTATCGCAAATATTTGTTCGATAATCGTATCAACTATTTATGACAATCAGTGCACAAAGGAATACCTTTGTCTTCTATTACGTCTCCACACTTGACACAATCAATCCATTCTCCATCCAGTAACAACGCCTTCATTACGACAACATATTATTAAAGTGTTATTGTTCTAATTTATGAATTATAAACCTCATTTCCAGTTTCAAGGTCTACGACTTTAGACATTTGGTAGTTTAAAGTCCCTCTTGATTCAAATGCCTTTGAAATATTTTCAAAAGAGTCAACCTCCTGCCAGTTGCCTTCGTCATTCATGAATTGAACTGAATACTTCCATTTCATTACAAAGGATAACAATCACATGATATATAAGTCAACTGAATATTCTTTCGTTATAATCACATGTTACACTGGAACAGAATCTGAATTTAACTTTGGTTTCAAAGGTGTTCAACTTTTCTTTTAATTCAAAGACCTCGGTTTCTGTTATAAATCCTTTGTTACAAATATCGCATTGTACCATGTAACACATTAGAACGGTATCAATATATTAACTTACTTCTTTTCTCAATTTGACTTCAACGTGACATTTTTTGTTGTTGCATCTAACAATGTTCCCACCTTCCTCCATAATCTCGTTACAGTTAGGACAGTAAATCATTACTCGTTGTTTATTAGATACTGTTCCAAGTCAGCCACCAATAACATCTCTTCTTCAGTGCATTCTTCATTGTCCATGTATTCTGGATATGCCTTATGAAACCAGTCATATACAAGTTTCACTGTCTTCCTATCCATTTGATATTTTTCCATAATATTATTATGTATACTAACTAAATATTAACTTTATTGAAAAAGGATGTTCACCAATAATATCACATAATTATTGGTTTTTGTAATAACATACTTGCGTGAGTTGGACAGAATGCCATAAGAACGTGATCTTTACCACAAGTATCCTTTCGTTTAACGGTTTGTTCCTCGTCTACGGACTCCATTAACACTCCACATACAGAGCAATGCATCACTATATAATATACATTATAGTATATAAATATGTTGGTTTGTCCACGACTGGAAATATGAACTATCTGCCATGTGAACAGTTTCTATGTCTGTATATGTGTTCAGCACAGAACCACATTTGACACCCATTACAATTGTCTTTAACTGCCTTGCTTCCACACATAGGACATTGTAGTTCCATTAAACAACTAAAACATGATACTGTTTATTAACTTTACGCAAACGGCTTACATTTCGGGCACTGATACCTTCCACCCTCCAGCTCTATCATCATGCCGTCACATATCTCGCATCTGGGATTGCCTGAAATATCCACCTTTACATAGATATAGTTTCCCTTACTGCTTATGAGAAACTCGTCTTCCATAAGGTTCAGTCATTCTTGTGGTTTATCAATCTTTAAAATGCATTGGATTCTTTATGTTTCCACATTTCTCATTCCTATGACAAAGTCCGTACGACTCTATCTTTGAGCACCCGTATGACTTGTATCCTACCAGTCTTGATATGTAATACTCTGTCTTCTTGCTGTCGTGGTCTGGAGTGTTGTTGAATGTCTCTGCAACGTCTTCCACGCTTACACCCCTGTTTAGCAGGTATGTCGTGAGTATCACCCTGCTTATGTTGTTGGGATTCTCCCCCCTGTTTATCTGGTCAATTATGCTTGTCATGCAGGGAGGATACGTCTTGCTCATCGGAACTACTGCAAAGTCATCCAGCAAACCCCTTGCCGTAACCACATGCTCGTCAAACATGCTTGGAAGTTTAAGAGTGTTGGATGAAACCATGTTTTCCAAGAACTTCATTATTCCAACCCTCATCAGTCTTACAAACTTGCTTTTCTTGATGAATACAAATCCCTGATCAACCTTCTGGTTTACAAGTCTCCATTCCTTCTCGTTAAACTGACTCATCATCATCATATAGTCTGCAACTCCTACCTTGTACTCATAACCATCCTTTTCAACACGTTTCAGTTTTGAAAACTTTGCAAGTAAAATATTTCTGATAAACTCATCGTCAAAGTCGGACTGAAGTGACTGCTCTACAACCATTGACTCGTACAGCACAAATCTCTTCAACAGCCTTTTGTTTCCAGTCGCATGTACAATCTTGACAGCGATAACAAACGATATTATCTCGTATGACACGTTGTCGGAATGCTGGTATATGTCATTGTCAACTGCCGACCTTATCCTGTCCATTGCACGTTTGAACATGTGCTCGTATTTGGAATCCTCAAGATCCTCAAACCCGTTAAAGTTTATTGTCCTCAGATAGTCCTTGCATTCGTCTAAAAAGTTATACTTCCTCAAATATTCGTGTTTCAATTACTGTATGCCATACATCATTCAATATAAATCAACGGTTGACTTATATATGATGATATTGTCAAAGTCAATATTGACAAACAGGAACAACATTCAGATCATGGGAGATCTCTTAAGTGCAACAGAGTATGAAGGCTCTGTCGGAATAAAGATAACAACCCTGATAAGAAAGGGAAACCTGTCCCACTCCAGATTCAAGTCGTTTATCAAAAACATGACAGGCTCTGGGCTCATAAACAAGATAGAGTTTGACGGTCACAGCACGTTTGTCATAACTGACAAGGGAAGAATGTATCTGGAAAAATACAAACAGTTCCAAAATCTGACAGATTCCTTTGGCTTGGAAATCTAAAAACTAAAACACTAATACTTTTATAACATGTTCGCCTTATTAACAATGAGTGAAAACAAGGTAAACCCTGTCATGTCCTATTTCGTGGGTTTACCGAGTTTTTGTTAGACAGATTAATCTAATATCAGTGATAAACAACGTATGATATAAAAGGCTAATGGATCATTTGTTTGCACGTGTAAGTTTTCTAGCCTTTAGCAGTCTTTTGAACAGTTCGTCACCGTATCTGCTTATTCTTTCTATTGCCTGATGATGAGTGTTGCACACGTACAGGAATCGTTTCGGGCTTTCTCTTATCAGTGGCTCTAGGTCTTTGTAGTACTGGAGCTGTCCTGACGTGTTCTTTGGATAGTTCTTGTATACAACGTCATTGAATACGTACCACAGATGATGGAATGTCATCCCCCTTTTTGAGATCTTGCATCCGCACACATAGCACTTTGACTTGAACCGAGGAAGTTTTGCTATACGCTTCTTTATTTCCTCTGTTTGAAGTCTCTGATTCATAGTATTATAAGTCTTTGGGGTGGTATTTATTAATTGCCACATATGAGGCATTTGTTGTTTTCAAATGACGTGTTAACATTGCAGTTTGGACATACTTTGTAGTTTCCACCAAACTCCATGTCTCTCATCCATGCAGAATGACCTTTTCTGCCACTTCCGAATCCACCCTCGGTTGCCTCTGATGGAAAATAAAATTCTACTGCAACTGATTCCAATGACGTGTCTTCCTGTCTTTTTATCTTATTCTTAACTATGCCTATAACACTCTTTACCTCATCCTCGTTTAATTTGTTTAGGAATGAGTCAGAACTAGAACGTGAGTCCGATAGGTCATATGTAACAGATACGTCATGGTCTACATGTTTTGAATAGTTTGGTTTGATGTATAAACTGTTACTAGGATATCCCTTTACCTCCTTGTCAAACACAATAAACTGACCACCGTCTTCATCAATTGTATTATAATACTGTTGATGTTCCCTATCTGGTTCATGTACTGGCTTGTACAAGTCAAATTCATCTATCATATCTTTGACAAGTGACTGCGTGGTATCATGAACTGTTTTTGTTCTTTCTTGTCGTTTTTCTTCACGTTCACGATCACGTCTGTCGTAAGAAAGTTTTGACTTTAATGCAAGGTCAATCAAATCATCACTTTTATCCGCAATGGTTTGAAGCAAGTTAATGTTTTTTGCACT
>TARA_B110000495_G_scaffold71239_1_pt1 | contig 11089 bp, 9 predicted proteins | sample TARA_B110000495 | Tara Oceans TARA_B110000495 (sample SAMEA4398219) | marine metagenome | biome: Polar Biome; feature: [MES] marine water layer (ENVO:01000295) within the mesopelagic zone...; material: water (ENVO:00002006), including particulate matter (ENVO:01000060) such as...... | reverse complement strand
GGCATCTTAATAGTGGTAAATTCTTGCCAGTACTTGTCAACAATTTCATTGTCATACCAAGCTCCTATACCATTTTGATACAGTGTAAACCATGGAAAACGTGGGCCTGGATCGTACTTTCGATTGGGTGCTATGTCTGAATGACCAATGATATGAGTTGGTTTAATCTCATCATGTCTTTTAAGCATTGGTTTAATGGTTTTGATTAACAGCTGTATTTGTTTTGGATCGTAGTCATAAAAACTACATAAATAATTTTCTTTGTAATTGAGCTCTTTATTATCCGGTTGGTAATAACACTCTGAATTATTAACCAACTCTATGCCTATTGATTGGTCATTGATGTGATTTCTACCTTGCCAACTGCTTTCACCGGCATGCCATGCTCTATCATTTTCATCTACAATCTTATAGACATATAAATCTTTTTCTTTGTACGTTTCATCAAACGATTCAGGAATTAAATAATGCGAACTCACTTCGTAATCAGCTTTTGTTAATATTTTAAGAGATTGTTCCCAGTTTGTTGAAGTGTAATGAATCACAACAAATCGAATCCGAGTATTAACACTCTCTGAGCTGTAAGTTGTTTTTTCAATGTATTCAAGATCTTTTAATGAATGATTGAGCTTTTCTACTTGAGAAAAACTAAATTCATTATTAAAGAAAATCAGAAATAACACTATTGGTATAAATTTAAATGCATTCATATGAAACTAAATCAAGAACATACTAATGGTTTGAATAAGATTAAACATAGGCTCTAATAATCCCATTAATAGTAAACCTAAAACAATGAATATTCCGTATGGCTCTATCAAATCTATTTTCCGACTGAGTTTATCATTCACTAGACTTCTCAAGACTCTGCCACCATCCAGGGGTGGAATAGGTAGTAAATTGAAAAACATAAGCACTAAATTAATAAAAATTCCTGTTTGTATCATTGTCATCAAAAATGTATAGACGAGCACTGAAGTAATCTCTATTTCCAAGGTTTCTAGTATGAATAATATTAATGCCCACAACAATGCCATTAAGAGATTGGCAATCGGTCCAGCAATTGCCACATAGAGCATATCTTTTTTTGGATTTTTCAAATTGTAGGCATTAATTGGAACTGGTTTTGCCCACCCAAATACTAAACCTCCAATATAAAGCAATAGACCAGGCAGTAACAAGGTTCCAATTGGATCAATATGGGCTATAGGATTAAGAGTCAATCGTCCTTGTCGTTCTGCTGTATGATCTCCCAACATTCTTGCAACTGCACCATGAGCTACTTCATGGACTGTGATTGCAAAAACAACAGGTATCAAAATACTGATAATGCGAAAGACAATCTCTAATGACATGAAATAAACTAACTTGCAGTTAGGAAACGTTTATTGAGCGGCATATAAATAGCTATATATAGAATGTTAAACACAGATTGGTAAAAAAAGATTTGAGTGGCTAAAAGACTTGGATTAAGTACTTCAAAGAATATCATCGCTAATACAACAACAGTGAATACTAATTCTATTTGATAACTTTTCTTTGCATTCTCGAGAACTAAATTAACCAAGGTTGTCGAAGCAATTAATGTGGCTGCCAATAAAGCAGTTTGACTGTAGGTTTGGTCTTCAATGGTGAATATGATAACAGTCGAAATGATGCTATTGATTACAAACTGGGTTGTTGTAAAGATCTTTGTGGTTTTACTAACTTTAGGATCGTATTTTTCAAACTCAGATAAATCATTAGTTTTAGTTGGGAATCTTTGTGTAACATCTTCAGGTCTCCAGCGAGTATCTGAGAACCATACTTTTATTTTATCGCCAAGATTTTTTGTGTAATAACTGTCTCGAATCATTTGAAAATATATTTCAAAGTTTGACCAAATTGGATTCCAACTTCTTAGAGGTTTAACGGTTCCATAAATTGTTTTTAGATCAGTTCTTTCAGCAATATAAGTACCAAATATTCGATCCCATAGTATAAATACCCCTCCATAATTAGCATCTATGTATTCCGCATTCTGTGCATGATGCACACGATGATTTGAGGGTGTTATAAAAATTTTTTCTAGAAATCCTAAAGTTTTTATATGTTCAGTGTGAACCCAAAACTGATACAACAAATTGATTGCTGCAACCGTGAAAAAAACCTCTCCAGGAACACCAATCATAAATAGGGGGATATAAAATATAAATTTCCAGAGCCAGCCAGTGCTTGTTTGTCTTAAAGCTGTGCTCAAATTAAATTCTTCTCCTTGATGATGAACGACATGCGAAGCCCATAAGAACTTAACCTCATGACTCATTCGATGCATCCAGTAATAACAAGCATCATAAAGAATAAAAGCAACGACCCAAGTCATCCAACTTTCTGTGGAAAGTAATTGTAAATTAAGATTTTTAGCCACATAAGTCCAAACAATTCCTTGAAGACCAATATTGAGTAGTGGTGGCAAACGACTGATTAAGCCCAATGATATAGCAGCTATTGAATCATTGAGTCTGTAGTTATTCTTACCTGCAGCAAGGCCAAAGGCTAGCTCCATACCGATCATTAAAAAGAAGACTGGCACTGCATAAGTAATATAAATTGAGCTATCCATTGACTAAGCCTATCGATTCAATACTAATAAATCAATTGATCAAAAAGATAACTACTCCTTCAAAGAGATTTTATGATCATCAGTAGTGATATCGCCAAGTTCCTCAAGCCTATCCAGATGTGCAATTAAAGAAAACTCTGCAATGGGATGAAGAATCGGATCAACATCTGAATACACTTCTTTTAATAGCTTTTGAATGTTGCAAGAACCTAATTTTTTTATCGATTTAATGACTTTTTCTTCCCTCCTCAATCTATGCTCAATCGTCCAATCAATTGTTTCGAAGGGATTGTCAATGATTTCTCCATGACCCGGTGCAATTTGACCTACATTGTAATTCTTTATTTTTTTCAATGATGAGAGATAATCGGACATATTTCCATCGGGTGGTGCAATCACAACTGTGGATCCCTCCATAATATGATCTCCTGTGAACAACATTCTTTCATCCCTCAATAAAAAACAAAGGTGATTGGAAGCATGGCCAGGAGTCTCTATAACTTCAATTGTATATTCATTCGTTCTAATTAAATCACCATCCAATAGATAGGATTCAAAATTAACGATTGAATCTTTTTTGATTGATGAGTCAGTTGCAAGTCCAAATATTGGTATATCCAAATGTTCCTGGAGTAGGGTTGCTCCAGGGGAATGATCAGGGTGAGTATGAGTCAACAGTATCCTTTTTATGTGTGTGGATGATTTTCGAATAACCTTTGTGTGCTCACTGAGTTGTGGACCTGGATCAATAATAGAAACATCGTCATTGCCTATAAGATATGTATTGGTGCCAGGACCAGTGAATAAGCTTGAATTTGAAGCTGTTATCCTTCTTACAATTTGATTAATTTGAATAGGAACTTCTGTTTTCATTTGCTAGTCAATGCTTTTCAGTTAATTGATTCATAATCAGTTTCTTTACTGGCCAAAAATTATTACCAAATCTCAATGCCAAACGCCTTAATATTTTTGCAGTGATCCTGTCACTATTGTATAAATCAACAATCAAATTAGTGCCATAGTAAAGCGGTCTTGTTACCATTTGATGTTTCCTATTGTATTCAACTAAAGTGTCTGAAGAATAATATTTTTGATTGCTTAATTGTGCTTTTTTAATAATCTTAGAAAGATTATAGGCTCCTCTCAGACCTAGATTAAAACCATGAGCTGTCACTGGATGCATCCCAACTGCAGCATCACCAATGAGAGCGAAACGTTCAGAATGGAAATAGTCTGCATGGGAAGCAAATAATGGATAGGAATATTTTTTTCCAATTATTTTCATCTCACCAAGTTTATATCTGAAACGAGTTTGAATATCTTCATTAAAATCTCCTTCATCCATATCAAGGACTTGCTTTGCTTTATTGGATGATATTGTAATGACAATAGACGAACACTGACCAACCATAGGTAATACAGCCAATGTTCTTCCGTAATGAAAGCATTCATAGGCAGTATTATTATGGCCAAGTTCATGTTCCATCTTGCAAACTATAACTGTTTTACCAAAATCCTTTACCTCCGAAGGAATTCCCATTGCTCTTCTGGCATTGGATAATCTTCCATCTGCAGCAATCAACAAATCAGCGGTTAGAGCATCGCCATTGTCGAGCTTCACAGTTACACCTTCATCATTGATATTGAATTGTTCCACCTTAGTTTCTGTGAACAAGGTAATATTTTCGATATCCATAATTGACTCATAAACGGCTGATTTAATCTCATGATTAGGAATGAGATGACCCAAGGCATCCTCAGTGGTTTCCTGATGATTGAAGTGAAGTGAGTAGGGAGATAAGCCATTAAGTACTTTTGCTTCTTTTATATAAGATATAGATTGAGGATCAATTCGATTCCATATCTCCAACTCGGACATTATTTTCTTAGAAAGATGTGTGAGTGCGACTTCTCTTCCGTCATATTTAGGTTTTGACAATGACAACACATTGCTCTTTTCAAGAACACAAATTCTAAGATCAGTATCAGAAAGTGATCTAGCAAAGCTTAACCCAACAGGCCCTGAACCAATAATAATGACATCAAAATCCATAATTTTACTCAATAAGTAATGCTATTAATGCTTTCAGTAATTATAATGAATTTCATTTTATAATTTTCATTACTTTATATGAATAACTTTAAGAGAATATCGATAAACAAAGCAAATGAATTACTTTTAGAAGATCTCTATATTATTGATATTAGGGATCAAGACAGTTTCAATGCTGGGCATATTGATAATGCAATCAATTTGAATAATAAGAATATGGAAGACTTTATTACGTCAGCGGACAAAAAAAAGATAACAGTAGTATATTGTTATCATGGAAACTCCAGTCAAAATGCTGCTCACTATTTATCATCAAAAGGTTTTGAGACTGCTTACAGTGTTGACGGTGGATTTGAAGAGTGGAAAAACGATTAGTAGTTAATCACAAAAAACTATGGCGAAACATTTAATAAATATTATCAATCCCTTTCTCGATAAAAAAGGTGGTCTTATGCCTGCCTTACATGCCATACAGGATCATTTGGGTTTTATCAGTAAAGATAACATTGGTGAACTAGCCATTGCTTTTAATTGCTCTCAAGCTGAAGTCATTGATGTGATAACTTTCTACGATGATTTTAGACTCAAGGCCATTGGAAAAAATATCATCAAAATCTGCCAAGCAGAAGCTTGTCAAAGTCAAAATTGTAAAGAGTTACTGCGTAATCTTACATCTCATTTTGGTTTAGAAATAAATGAAACCAGTGATGATTCAAACATCACATTAAAAGAAGTCTTTTGCTTGGGTAACTGTGCAATAGGTCCATCAGTGATGATTAATGATATGGTCATAGGTGAAGCAACAATTGAAAAAGTGGTCAATCAGTTAAAAGTTATTACTGCAGAAGAATAATGACTGAAGCTATTAAAATATTCATTCCAAATGAAACTTCCGCAAACTCTGTTGGAGCAAACTTATTACATCAAATTATAAACAAAATAAATAATGATGAGAGTATAAAAATCATCAGAAATGGATCTTGGGGAGCATTTTGGCTTGAGCCGTTTATTGAGATAGAAAAAGATGGGGTAAGACAAGGTGTCAGCTATAGAAATATAGATTTATCCCATCTAAATACTATTGAAGAATTTTTCCTAGATTTTGAATCAAGAAACCCTTTTGATATCAATGATATTGATTTTATAAAAAAACAAAATAGGATAGTTTTTTCCAGAATAGGAAATGAAGATCCTCTGAATATTGAATATTACAAAAATACCAATGGATATCAGTCTTTATCAACAGCGTTTGAAATAGGTCCTCAAAAAACAATTAATCTAATTAAAGAATCAGGGCTTACCGGACGTGGAGGAGCTGCATTTCCAACTGGAATTAAAATGCAAACTGTTTTTGATCAAGATAGTTCACTGAAATATTTAGCTTGTAACGCTGATGAAGGAGACGGTGGAACTTTCTCAGATCGATTGATAATGGAGTCAGATCCTTTTGCATTAATTGAGGGTATGACAATAGCAGCCTATGCTGTAGGCGCTTCAAAAGGCTACATATACCTAAGATCTGAATACCCTTTGGCAAAAGATTATCTACTAAAAGCTATAAACATAGCCTCCGATAATCATTACCTTGGTAATAATATTCAAGGCTCAGATTTTAATTTTGAAATTGAATTGAGAATTGGAGCAGGCTCTTATGTTTGCGGTGAGGAAACCGCCATGATGGAAAGCATCGAAGGTCGCAGAGGTTTAGTTCGATCAAAACCACCTATACCAGCTATCACCGGTTTATTTAAAAAACCAACATTGATAAACAATGTAGTGACTCTAGCTACGATCCCTCCACTTTTACTGAAAGACCAATCAAATTTTTCAAAAATTGGCTCGAATAAATCGGTAGGAACCATGCCCTTTCAATTGAGTGGTAACATTAAGAACGGCGGTCTTATTGAAACTAAATTTGATATAACACTCAATGAGATTGTTGAAGATTTTGGTTCTGGAACACAATCTGGTGAACCAATACATGCAATACAAATTGGAGGTCCTTTGGGAATATACCTATCATCCACTATGCTGAATACTTCCTTAACCATTGAATCACTTCAAGAACTCAAAGGATCCGTAGGTCATGGCGGTATTATCGTATTTGATAATTCTGTAAATATGGCAGAACAAGCAAAATTTGCTATGGAATTTTGTGTCAAAGAATCATGCGGCAAATGCACACCTTGTAGAATTGGCTCAGTTAGAGGGGTTGAGATTATTGAGCGATTACAGAAACATAAAACATCAAAAGAAGACGCAATTCTATTGCATGATTTATGTGAAACCCTTGAGTCAACATCTTTATGTGCTATGGGAGGCATGACGCCAAACCCAATTCGTTCTATAATTAAATTCTTTCCTAACGAATTGATTGAAAAATGACTTTATTAAAAGAAAAAAATTATGGCACGCCTAAAGTAACTTCGGACAATACTGTAACAGGCTATATAGATGGCATTGAAATATCCGTTCCTGAAGGGACATCGATTATGAGGGCTGCCTCAATGGTCGGTATCGATATACCAAGTTTATGTGCTTCAGATAATCTCGATGCTTTTGGCTCCTGTAGACTTTGCATTGTAGATTTTGAAGGTAGAAAAGGTTTTGGCTATCCGTCCTCTTGCACTTCGCCATTGAATAATGGAATGAAAGTCATAACTAAGAATAATCATTTAGAATCTTTAAGAAAAGATTTATTGGAAATGTACATTTCAGATCATCCACTTGATTGCAATACATGCTCATCAGATGGCGACTGTGATCTTCAAAATCAAGCCGATAATCATGACTTACTGAAGAACAATCATTTATTGCCTTCCAAATATACTTTTGATGATAGTTGTAATCACTTAGGAGCGGATGTGGATTCTTCAAATCCTTATTTCAACTTTGACACTGAAAAATGCATTGTTTGCTCTCGTTGTGTTAGGGCCTGCAATGAGGTTCAAGGCACTTTTGCACTATCTTTAGAATCAAGAGGCTTTGAATCAAAAATTAAACCCGGTATTTCAGAAAACTTCTTTGATTCCGAATGCGTTTCATGTGGAGCCTGTGTTCAGGCTTGTCCAACAGGAAGCTTAATAGAAAAATCGGTGGTGGAAAAAGGAATGCCCAATGAAACTGTCTTAACTACATGTGCATATTGTGGAGTGGGTTGTTCATTTAAAGCTGAAGTAAAAAATAACGATGTTGTCAGAATGGTTCCCTACAAAGATGGCAAAGCGAACAAAGGGCACAGCTGCATCAAAGGAAGATTTGCATGGGGCTATGCTAAACATCAAGACAGAATTATGAAACCAATGATTCGAGATAAAATAACAGACGATTGGAAAGAAGTCGAATGGGAAGAAGCTATTCAATTTACAGCAAAACGCTTTAAAGATGTCCAAAGTCAATATGGTATTAATTCTATCGGTGGAATCACTTCTGCTAGAACTACCAATGAAGAAGCCTACATTGTTCAAAAACTTATAAGAACGGCATTTGGGAACAACAATGTTGATACCTGTGCCAGAGTTTGTCATTCACCAACTGGTTACGGTCTTAAACAGACATTTGGAGCATCAGCTGGTACACAACACTTTGAAAGTGTTCAGAGTGCCGATGTCATTGTGGTTATTGGTGCTAACCCTACAGTAGGGCATCCTGTTTTTGCATCTCAAATGAAACAAAGAATAAGGCAAGGTGCAAAGTTAATAGTAATTGATCCAAGAAAAACAGATATTGTAGAATCACCTCATATAAAAGCAGATTTTCATCTACCAATTTTACCAGGTTCTAATGTTCCATTGATAAATGCATTTTCTCATGTGGCTGTTGTTGAAAACTTAATTGACCATGACTACATTAAAAATAGATGCGAAGAAGCAGCATTCAATGATTGGGTTGAGTTCATAAAAGACAATTCAAATTCTCCTGAAGCTGCAGAAAAACCAACAGGTGTTAAAGCAGATATTATAAGAAAAGCGGCACGTCTCTACGCTTTAGGTGATAAAAGTGCAATCTATTATGGATTGGGCGTTACAGAACATTCACAAGGCTCTACAATGGTAATGGGAATGGCTAATCTTGCTATGGCCACTGGCAATGTAGGTTTTATTGGTGCTGGAGTGAATCCACTAAGAGGTCAAAATAATGTACAAGGTTCATGCGATATGGGTTCCTTCCCTCATGAACTCCCAGGTTATCGTCCCATCGAAGATGACATTGCACGATCTGTCTTTGAAAAGAAATGGAATGTTGAGATACAAAAAGAACCAGGTCTAAGATCTGTCAATATGTTTGATGCTGCTGTTGGTGGTAAATTTAAAGGCATTTACGTACAAGGTGAAGATTTTGTTCAATCTGAGCCAAATACTCAACATATAGAAGCAGCTTTCCAAGCTATGGAATGCGTTGTCATTCAAGATCTTTTTTTAACAGAAACAGCAAACTTTGCTCACGTCTTCTTTCCAGCGACCTCATTTTTAGAAAAAGACGGAACGTTCACTAATGCTGAGAGAAGAATTAATAGAGTCAGACCTGTAATGAAGCCGCTTACAGGTAAGCATGAGTGGGAAATCACACAAGAATTAGCCAAAGCCATGGGTTATGAAATGAACTTTAAGTCATCGGAAGAAATTCTAGAAGAAATTGCTGAACTAACACCCACCTTTACAGGTGTGTCTTTCAAAAAATTGGATGAATTAGGCAGTGTCCAATGGCCTTGCAATGAATCAGCTCCTTTAGGAACTCCAATAATGCATGTCGATGAGTTTGTTCGAGGAAAGGGGCAATTTATGATCACTGATTATGTGCCAACCACTGAAGTTGCAAATCGTAAATTTCCATTATTGCTTACCACTGGTAGGAATCTTGTTCAATACAATGTAGGAACTCAAACTAGGAGAACACATAATAACCTATGGGCAAATGAAGATGTTTTGGAAATACATCCAGCAGATGCTTCTGCCAGAGGAATCGATAGTAATTCACTGGTTCTACTTAGAAGCAGAAAAGGAGAAACGACATTAAAAGCAATTGTTACTGAAAAAATACCGGCAGGAGTTGTGTATACTACTTTTCATAACCCAGAAACCGGCGCTAATGTTGTGACAACAGAAAACAGTGACTGGGCTACTAACTGCCCTGAATATAAAGTTACTGCTGTAGAAATTGAACCTGCAAATCATCGATCTAAATGGCAAGAAAAGAGAAAAATAGACAGAAATCAACTTGAACAAATTATAAACACTTGATAATGATGATCTCTATAACTTTACCCGATGAATCAAAAAAAGAACTTCCAGAAGATTCTAATGGCTATGATTTAGCTGAAATGATTGGACCTGGTTTAGCTAAAAATGCAATAGCTATTACTATTGATGGCGTGCAAAAAGATTTGGGTGACACTTTAAAAAATAATAACATTGCTTCAATTATTACCATAGATCCGATGAAGGCCTTGAAATTATGCGTCACACTTTAACTGCCCAAGTACTTGCATCTGCTATAAAAAATCTTTACCCAAAATGCAAGCTTGCCATAGGACCAACAATTGATAATGGATTCTACTACGATGTCCTTTCTGAACAGCCTATTTCAACTGAAGATCTAATTTCTATTGAAAAAGAAATGCAGTTGATCATACAGAAAAAATCTAAAATCAATAAATCTTTACACAACAAAACAGAAGCTATTAATGTTTTTAAGAATCTTGATGAACACTATAAAATAAAAATTATTGAGGACAGCGAACAAGATGAAGATTTTCAGATATACACAAATCAAGATAGTAATTTTATAGATCTATGCATAGGACCTCATTTACCAGATTTAAGTTTTATAGGACCTTTTAAGTTAACGAAAGTTTCTGGAGCCTACTGGAAAGGTGATTCTCAAAATGAGATGTTAACTAGAGTCTATGGTACCGCATGGAGAAATCAGAAAGAACTGGACAAGTATCTAGATCATTTAATCGAAGCTGAAAAAAGAGACCATAGAAAGATTGGTAAAGAATTAGATCTGTTTAGTATCCAAGAAGAAGCTGGGGGAGGTCTAGTATTTTGGCATCCTAACGGATCAAGAATTAGAAACATCATTGAAGATTTTTGGAAAACTAAACATAAAGATGCTGATTATGAATTACTTTATTCGCCGCATATAGCATTAGACAGTTTATGGAAAACTTCAGGTCATGCTGATTTTTATGAAGAATCTATGTTCAAGGCAATTGAAGATGAAAATCAACTCTATCAACTGAAACCAATGAATTGTCCATTTCACATCTTAATCTATAAAAATTCACTGAAATCCTACAGAGAACTGCCAATTAGATATGCTGAATTAGGAACCGTCTATCGACACGAAATGACAGGAGCATTGCATGGTCTTATGAGAGTTAGGGGCTTTACACAAGATGATGCACATGTATTTTGTATGGAAGATCAGAT
>TARA_B110000495_G_scaffold35805_1_pt1 | contig 11258 bp, 5 predicted proteins | sample TARA_B110000495 | Tara Oceans TARA_B110000495 (sample SAMEA4398219) | marine metagenome | biome: Polar Biome; feature: [MES] marine water layer (ENVO:01000295) within the mesopelagic zone...; material: water (ENVO:00002006), including particulate matter (ENVO:01000060) such as...... | reverse complement strand
TGGCAGGCCAAATTTCTAATGACCGGGCGGACGAGGCTGGATGTCGGGAGCTACCGGCTCCTCGAGCGCATTCATCGAGACGAATTAGGAGATCGCTTGCTTGCGATCCATACTTCATTGGCTCGAAAAGTTGACATTCAAATTCTCCCGGCCGCGCTCACAGAAGACCAAAGAAACTGCGATCGCTTCATTCAGAAAGCGAGCCTCGCCGCTCAGCTGGATCACCCACATCTGACCCACGTCTTCGACATCGACCAGGAAGGGGGCAGGTACTTTCTGGTTACCGAGCACATCGAAGGGCAAACGCTGGAAAAATCGACAGGCATTGAGTTCGATGAACTGCTCATCGCGAAAATCATACAGCAGGCAATCGATGGCCTGCAGCATGCTCACCAATTGGATGTCGTGCACGGCTGGATCGGCAGAGAGGATTTGATACTCGATGCCCAGCAAAATCTTAAAATTCAAAACCTTCCATTATCCCCTCTCCGGAGACAACTTTCCGGTACCAAGGAACAATCAACAGTCGCACAGGATTTTTCCGCGATGGCAGCCATCGGACAGTCACTGCTGAAAGAATCAAATCTCGAGGAAACCGATTTAGGAGTAGAATTGTCGGGTCTGCTAACGCAGTTGCACGACGCCTCTCCGGAGTCGACCAAGAACGTTTCGGGCGCCCTGCTGAAATTCATTCAGATCAACGCTGCTCCGGAACCCATGGATTTCGGCGGGTTTGACCAACCCATCGCGAGCACGGCACTCGCCCCTCGCAAGATGAAAAAAATTGAATTAGAACCAGAAGCGCCTCCTGTGCTCAAAGAACCCAGCGGGCTAGGTCGCCTTTGGCGGGACAATCCAATCGCGGTTATCGCGACATCCTCCGTGCTTGGCTTGTTTTTGATTGTGGCTTCCGTTTTCGGTGTCATTACCGCGTTAAATTTCTCCAAGTCAACCACAACAGTTACGGCCAATTTAGATGGTGCATTGCTTCCAGCCGTTGCGTCACTGGAGACCACCCCACCAGAAGGTACTGGCCAGGAGGGGGAGCCGCCCACAACGGACGAGGAAATGCAAAAATTCCTTGACAATCTTGACGAAAACAATTCGAAAAACCTACGAGACGACCAAGACACAAACGTTCCGCCTGTAAAATCCAACCCCAAGGTTGACAGCCCAACGCCTCCCGCCAAGACTCAGACTCCGCCCAAAACAACTCCGCCAGTGGTCGTAAAACCGGAGCCAAAAACCGACTTAACCATCATCAAGGGAATTGCTGAAAAGACGCAAAAAGATCTCAACAAAGGCGATGTCAAGACAATCGAGCAAATGGCAAAGTTGAGCCCGACCGAAATTAAACTGGCGTTGCAAAAAGGCGGCCGAAACCCTGCAAACAATTTAGAAGAATATCGATCCTGGATTAAACAGTCCAAAGAGATCATTGGCGATACTTCCCCCATGAAGCAATCGCAACCGGTTGTCGCGACGACGAAACCTAGTCAACCAGTCGCCGCAAAAACCCCGTTTGCTAATTTTCCAGAGCAGGTCAGCTTGCCTGCAATCGAAAACACAAAAGAGAAAAAACTTGCCGACCTCGTCATTAAACGACAGTACTTGCTGGGGGTCGAAATCATTTGTGAGGAAGGCGTTGCCCGCAGCAAGCCCGTTTTCGAACTTGAACGATCCAACGACGATAAACAAAAATGGAATGTGACGGTTCGTAAAAGTGCGAAACAGCGGCCACTTCCAATCGCAACCTTCCGAAAATCAGAAAATGAATTTCTGTTTCAATGGCGCGCCGAAGCCTCAACCGACAAAACCGCAGCGAAGTTAGCGAGCAACCTGCGAAACTGTTTATTAAAACTAAAACTCCCCGAAGACCAGGGAACAATTATTTTCCTCCGAACTCCGATCAAAATCCCAGACCTACGGCTCGACAAAGAATCATTTTCCAATGAGTTAGAACTTTTGATTCCGGCCATGCCAGCGCCCGAAACGATCGTCGTCGACGTTCTTCCGCTACGCATCAAAGGTGTTGAAACTGCCATTCCTAATTCGCGAGTTGAAAAGAATATGCCAGCCAAAGTCTGGTTGAAGCGAAGTGATAAAACTGGATTCATGTGGATTCAAGTTGCCGGCGACCTCCGTTCAAAATTGACTCTCAAAAGTAATTTGGTGATGAGAGACTCCAATGGAAATATCACGCCTGTCCAATCCCCCAAGATGCTCGAGAATCTCGCGGCTACCATGGAAAACATGAGAAGACAGTCACAAGCGATGCATCAGGGCTACAGCAACGCTAATCCCGGTCAAAATTTCGCAACCCAGAGAAACAAACTGGCTGCGACCCATCAGCAACATAACCAAACAAACCAAAAGTTAAACGACTACCGTGCTACCATACCCAAGATCATTGGGCAGCCGATCACCGTTCGGATTTACGCAAAACTTGGAAATTATCAGGTTCCGCTCGCTGTTTCTGACCCCAAACTCGAGCAGCCAAAGAAATAACCTACCGGTTTAAAATCTCTCCGGCCTTCGACCGTTGATACCCAATCCACACGGCGTTAGTTCCTTGATGAGTCGCCAAAACATCGGTGACTATTTCAAGCTAACCCCGTCAAACTCACCGGGAGACCGACTTAACCTCACGCCATATTTCAGAATCTCCGGGATGTTCCCCCGACTCTTAATCCGATAACATTTGTCTTTGATACTTCAACAGATTTCAAGAAAACTTAGCACGATGATTAGAGTTGGCATTGTAGGTGGCACCGGATATACCGCATTGGAACTCATCAAAATTCTGTTGCGGCATCCGGATGTTTGCATCACACAATTAACGTCAAGAGATGAGTCCTGTCCAACGCTGGCGGAAGTGCACCCACAAATTCGTGAGCGACTGGATCTTAATTTCTCTTTGTTTGAAATCGACTCGTTTGCAGAACAGGTTGATTTTGCATTTTGCTGTCTTCCGCATGCCGCATCGGCAGAAATTGTCAAACAGCTCCTTGAACGCGGCATCAAAGTCGTTGATTTTAGCGCGGACTACCGACTCAATGATGCCGCCACTTTTGAGACATGGTACGGCGTCGAGCACCCGGATGCCTCCCGTGTCGGAACCGTCGCCTATGGAATACCAGAACTGTTTCGATCCGAAATTAAAAACGCAGAACTGGTCGCCAACCCAGGCTGTTTTCCAAGCTCTGCGTTACTTCCATTGGCGCCACTGCTAAGTCAAAACCTCATCGAAACCACACCCATTATTGTCGATTCGAAAACAGGTGTCTCCGGTGCTGGGAGAAAACCCAATCTTAAATTCCATTATCCAGAATGCAATGAATCGGTCGCTGCCTATGGGGTTGGTAGTCATCGGCACATGCCCGAAATCAATCAGATCATTGAGCGCATTTGCAATCAAACGATTACGGCCACCTTTACGCCACATTTGATTCCAATGGACCGCGGAATTCTTTCGACGATTTACGTGAACCCAAAGCCGGGAATCGATGCGAGTACACTTCAACACGCCTTGAAAGAGACTTATCACGAGGAGACGTTCGTTCGGATCACAGACATCTTGCCGCACACGAAAGACGTCACCCACACCAATTTTTGCGACATTTCAATTGCTCAATGCGGAGAGATGGCGGTCATCGTGAGCGTTCTCGACAACCTCATCAAAGGTGCTTCCGGAGCTGCGGTTCAAAATTTCAATTTGATGTTGGATTTACCCGAGACCACTGGCCTCGTTTGAAACAAGAGTGCTTCGGCCTCGGTCAATGATACCTAGCTGATATAACTCACCATTGTCATCGGTCAGTTTAACACACCACTAATAAACAAAAATCACTTACTCGGAACATTGAGATGGGACTTCCCAACGGTTTTGAATTCACTGGAGTTGCCTGCGGCATTAAAGCCTCTGGCAAACTCGATCTGGCAGTTATTTCTTCGAAGACACCCTGTGTCGCGGTGGGGGTCTATACTCAAAACGTTGTCAGGGCAGCAAGTATTGAGTGGGATCAACAACTGACACCTACCAATCACTTCAAGGCACTGATCATCAATTCAGGCAATGCCAACGCCTGCACAGGTCAGCAAGGAATGGACGACAACCAGGCGATCGCCGCGGTCGCTTCCCAGCATTTGAAAACCGAAGAAAACCAAGTGCTGGTGCTTTCAACCGGTGTTATCGGGCAACACCTCCCCATGCCGGAAATTGTTCAAGGGATCGAACAGGCAATCTCAGAACAGGGCAGTTCACAAGATCATTTTGAGCGTACATCTCTGGCAATCCTGACGACTGACAAAGGCCCAAAAACAGTTGAATCAATGGTTTCCACTGAATCCGGGGAGATCCGAATTGCCGGAATTGCCAAAGGGGCGGGAATGATCGGACCGAAAATGGCGACCATGCTCGCCATCATCATGTCAGATGTGAAAATCAGCTCAAACAGGGCTCAGCAAATTTTAAACCGCGCCGTTGAAAAGTCGTTTAATCGAATCAGCGTCGAGGGCCACACCAGCACCAACGATGCCTTGATTATGATCTGCAATGGAAGCTCGGATGTCGAACTCAATTCCGAGGAATCATTTCTTGCATTTGAAAATTCAGTCACCGAAAACTGCATTGAACTTGCCAAACAAATCCCCGCCGATGGCGAAGGGGCAAGTCACTTGATCACCATCGACATTACCGGTGCAACCAACGATCAAGAAGCCGATTCTGTGGCGAGAACCGTCGCTGCAAGTGCGTTGGTGAAAACAGCGATCACGGGCGCAGACCCAAACTGGGGACGCATTGTTTCCGCGGCTGGTTACGCAGGTGTTGAGATGGATGTCTCGATGACCAGTCTAAAACTCAACGGCTATCTTGTTTTTGAAAACGGGCAGCCCGTCGATTTCGATGCGAGACGAATCAGCCAAGATTTGAAGAACCAGTTTGAAACCTTCATTGAATTAACGATCGGATGTGGGGCAGGTTCCGCAAGGCACTGGACCAGTGACCTGACCCCGGAATACGTTCGATTCAATTCGGAATACACGACTTAGTTCACAAACGATGCCGCGCTGTAATCTTGAGTGATCAAACCGATTTCTCTTTGCACCCGCATCATTCGCCTGTTGTCGATTCCTATTCTTGTGCTCTCCAGTTAGCGATACGTCGAGAAACTGTGTTTTCATTAAAACCGTTTTAACCGTTCTATTTTATCAATTTTAGAATTGATAAAATCCGTTACCGGCCTCTCACTTTCTAATCTGGCCTATTTTTTTAAGTGGCGGGAAGTCACACAAAAACGACTTTCTCACCCCGTGTTGGGCAGGGCCAGTAATGATTACTGGCCCTGTTTTTCGTTCGGAACCCAATACTCGGTTTAAACCCGGTGTCGCGGAACCAATGAGCGTCCCCATTTTTCATTCCCCTTCGGGGATTAAATCAAAAGGCGTACATCTAGCCGCCAACGACGGCACTCTCTCGAAGAACAATTCAGCCGAGTTACAGACCAGGGGAAACGGAGGTTGTCTACGAAATATTGATGGAAGGACAGGCTCAAAAACTCGAATCTCTCGCGTTGTTTGACAATTTTTACGAACATTTGCCGATGTCGGTTGACATCCGGCGGCGTCTACATACCCTTTATCGATACGCAATTGGTTGATTTCTTTATCGATGCGATGAGTAACGGTGAATATTGAACCGAAATTGAGCGAGTTTCAATTTCACATGACAATGAGGCAGAGAAAAAATGGTAGATGACGATCTTGTAGATCCACTGGACGCTCCCGGCGATGACAAAACCACGTCCGAGGACGATGCGGTTGACGATTCAATTGAGGATGTTTCCGCCGAACCAATTGATAATCTTGAAATTGAAATCATCGATGAGATCGACGAAGACGATTTTGATGAAGATTTTGATGACGATTTCGAAGAAGAAATCAAGGGTGAGTACGATCTGGCAGACGATCAATACGGCACCGAATTTGAAAAAGAATTTGGCCATCTAACGAATCCGGCAGCGACTCCTCCTAAAAAATCGGCGGAAAGCAAGAAAGATGCCGAGAAAAAGAAGCGTTAACTTCAACTGCAGGGCTCCCTCGCTTTGGGAATTCAATTCCGGCAGAACACTCGGTCAATGATGGACTGCGAAACGCAAGATCGGAAATAGCGAGGTGATAATGTGTTGGATTACTGATCTGGTGCACATTTCTCTACGATGACTGCCCAAGACGACAGCTCCCTCCGACTCGCTTTGGCAGAGTCCGTCATTTACACATGACGCTCCTTTGGGGATACTATGGGCAGCGCTGCTCCTGGGTCGAGGCGAGTTTCCTCGAAATATCATCCTGACATTTGTCACGACCAGATCCGCGTTTTATTTCCAACGTCGAACTGTATTATTCGCTTGTGAGCTTTGAGATATGTCTACTCCGCTGAAGGATTCCAGCATGTTCCGCCCCTTCGAAAACAAACCCAGTTTTCCTAAACAAGAAGAGGCAATATTAGACTTTTGGCGTGAAAGCGAAATCTACGACAAATCTCTCGCTCAACGAGCTGAGGGGCCGCGTTACGTATTTTACGAAGGCCCTCCAACAGCTAATGGAAAACCCCACCCCGGCCATTGCCTTACCCGAGCGATTAAAGATTTATTCCCTCGTTACAAAACAATGCGTGGCTATTATTGCGAACGTAAAGCGGGTTGGGATACGCATGGCCTCCCCGTCGAGGTTGAAGTTTGCAAAGAGATGGGAATTCATTCCAAAGAGGAAATTGAAGAATTCGGGGTGGAGCCTTTCATTCAGAAATGCCAAAAATCGGTTTGGCAGTACATGCAAGATTGGGAAAAGCTCACCGAGCGACTCGGTTTTTGGGTTAAACTGGACGACGCGTACGTAACCTATCACCAAAGTTACGTCGAATCCGTTTGGTGGTCACTCAAAAACCTCTTTGATCGAGACTTACTCTACAAGGGTCACAAAATCATCTGGTGGTGGGCGCAAGGCGGAACCGCGCTCAGTAGCGGTGAAGTCGGTCAAGGTTACAAGACAGTCATGGACCCTTCAGTCTACGTACTGTTTCCACTGGTCAACCGTGAAAACACAAGCTTGCTAGTGTGGACAACGACACCCTGGACTTTGCCGAGCAACCAATTTGCGGCGGTCAATGAGAAAATCGAATACGTTACCGTTTACGACCCGGAGCTGGAGCAAAACATCATTTTTGCAAAAGACCTTGTCGAGAAAATGAGCCTTAAGGTTAAACGTGAATTGGAAGTCAAATCGGTTGAAATGGGTTCCGAACTGGTCGGTGAACGGTATGTTCCCCCTTTCGATTACTACTATAAAACTCAAGCCGATCTGACTGGCGAACTGCTGGACGGAACAGAAGAACACCTCGCATGGCGCGTGACCGCTGCGAATTTCGTGACCACGGACAGTGGAAGCGGCGCCGTTCACGAAGCTCCCGCCTTTGGCGAAGTCGATTATGAACTGCTTGTCGCAGAGCAGGATCGTTACAAACCAGGGCAGGGGCCCAAAATGATTTGCGCCGTCGCTCCCAACGGAAAATTTACCGCCGAAGCCCCTGACTTCGAAGGGCAATGGGTAAAAGACGCAGACAAACCCATCACGCGTCAAATAAAAGATAACGGAAAGCTCTACCATCAGGAACAATATCAGCACGAGTATCCATTTTGTTGGAGAGCGGATGATGATCCGCTAATTCAGTATCCTCGAGAAAGCTGGTTTATCCGGACCACGCAATTCAAAGACCAAATGCTCGCTAACAATCGTGAGATTAACTGGCAGCCCGAACACATTAAAGAAGGGCGATTCGGTAATTTCCTCGAGTCTAATGTTGATTGGGCGCTCTCAAGAGAACGATACTGGGGAACTCCGCTGCCAATCTGGACGTGCGAGAGCACTGGGAAATTTGAAGCTGTAGGCAGCTGGGACGAACTGATGTTGAAACCAGGTGCCACCGGAATGGAAGTCTGGGAATCAGCCAAGGCTGCCAATCCAGAACTACCCGACGACCTCAAGGTTCACAAACCCTACATCGACCACATCTCCTACGATTCCCCGTTCGAGGCGGGGTCTACAATGCACCGCGTCCCTGAAGTAATCGATTGCTGGTACGACAGCGGAGCGATGCCGTTTGCCCAGTGGGGGTATCCGCATCAAGGAAAAGAAAAATTCGAATCACAGTTTCCGGCTGACTTCATCAGCGAAGCTCTCGACCAAACTCGCGGATGGTTTTATAGCCAATTAGCGATCAGTACGATGCTCTTTGGTGATCAAGCGTCGGAGACGCACAAAACGATTCCCTATCCACATCCGTTCAAAAACTGCATCGTGCTTGGCTTGATGCTCTCAGAGTGGTGGCAGGACAAAGAAAAAAACATCTACCTGACGCCAGAAGAAGCGAAGTCAGCGCCGACAAAAACAACGCAAACCGTTGGAAAGATGTCGAAAAGCCTTCGCAACTACCGCGCACCTCAGGAAATTTTCGACCAGTACGGAGCCGACGCATTGCGCTGGTATTTCTTTGCCAAGCAACCGCCGTGGACCTCAATCCAATACAGCGAGCGTCAGATCAAAGAGAGTATTCCCGAATTCCTGCTGCGACTTTGGAACGTCTATAACGGATTCTTCATTCAGTATGCCAATCTCGATGGATTTTCTCCAGCTTCGCTCACAAACCCTGGCCAATTAGCGGCCGACAATTTCTCAGACGGTCACGGCTATCGGCCTGTTGACCAACGGAGTGAATTAGATCGTTGGATTTTAAGCGAACTCCACCGCACGCTGTCTGTGGTTATTGAATCCATGGATCAATATGACAATTACCGAGCCTGCACCGAGGTCACCGCTTTTGTTGACGCCCTCAGTAATTGGTACGTGCGTCGCAGTAGGGATCGATTCTGGTCAAAAGACAAATCGGCTCCGGAAAAACTCGATGCCTACTGGACGCTGTACGAATGTCTCACGACGACGGCCAAAATGGTCGCTCCCTTTGTTCCGTTTATGGCGGAAACTATCTGGCAAAATCTGAGTAGTGTGTTTGAGGGCCGTGCGACTGAGAGCGTTCATTTATGTGACTTCCCAACACCTGACCCAATGATGATCGATGCAGATCTATCACGGCGGATGGGCCTGCTTCGTGAGATTGCCTCGTCTGGACTCTCTGCCAGAATGAACGCACAGTTGAAAGTACGTCAACCACTCTCCGGCGTGACCGTGGTGCTCAACGAACCACTTGATCAGGCGTGGCTTGAGACGCATGGCGAATTACTAAAAACGGAACTCAATGTTGACCAAGTGACCTACACGACTGATGCAGGCGAATTTGTCACTTATCAGGTAGTTCCTAATTTCAAACGCCTCGGACCCCGCGTTGGAAAATTGATGCCAAAGCTCAAAGCGGCGTTTCAAGAGGCCGATGGAGCAGCCATGCTGGCTGAACTGACTCAAACGAATCAATCCTCGCTTACCATCGAGGGCCAATTGATCCCACTCGATCAAGACGATGTCGAAGTACGCCTGCAGGCCAACGAGGGCTGGGCAGCCGCCCAAGGACCTCAGGCCGTAATCGTTCTCGCCACTGAGCTGACTCCCGAGCTTATTCGCTCTGGACTCGCTCGCGACGTTAATCGACTCGTTCAGGATCGCCGTAAAGAACTAGACCTTGAACGATCCGATAGCATTGAATTGAATCTGGTCACCGAATCGGATGATTTGAAACAAGCGATCTTGGAAAACTCCGATTATCTCATGGGGGAGACGCTCGCAACCCACTTGGGTGACCAGGAACCCTCAGGTGCCTTAGCCGTTAAAGAATGCAATGTGGGCGATGGGAAACTACAGATCTTCATCAAGGTGACGGGGGAAGTTGATGCCTGATGGGAATAAGATCGCAGTGTTAATTTCCGGAAGCGGAACCACACTGAAAAACTTGATTCATTGGCGGACTGAGCAAAAACTTAGCGCTGACATTGAATTAGTGATCTCTAACAATGTTGCAGCGGGGGGGTTAGTATTTGCCTCAGAAGCCAACATCCCTCATCTTGTTGTAAGTCACAAGGACTTCAAAGACGTCGCCGAGTTCAGCGATGCGATTTTTTCAGCGATCGAAGCCGCGAACATTGATCTGGTGGTGATGGGCGGATTTCTTCGTCGGCTAACCATTCCGCCCGCCTATGAAAATCGGGTCATCAACATTCACCCAAGTCTAATCCCAGCGTTCTGTGGACAAGGATTTTACGGGCAGAAAGTACATCAGGCCGTGATCGACTATGGATGCAAAATAAGCGGTTGCAGCGTTCACTACGTTGATGATCAATATGACCACGGTCCCATCATCGCTCAAGAAACCGTCCCCGTAGAAATTGCCGATACCGCCAAGACTTTGGCCAAACGCATTTTCGCAAAAGAGTGTCAACTCTATCCAGACGTTATCAATAAGATCATCGAAGGCGACGTTATGATTAAGGATCGTTGCGTCGAAATCTCACAACGTTAACGACCCCTCAATTACTCCAAATGCTCGCGGCAACTCACCCTTGGCGTACATTTCGACTCGATTCCTATTCTCCATTAAGCGGTATTTTCATGACTGACATTGAAGCGAAAAAACAGCTAATTTGTGATATCGGCAAACGAATTTATGCAAAAGGCTTTGCCGCTGCCAATGAAGGAAATATCTCGATTCGATTTGACGACAACCGAGTCTTGTGCACGCCTACTCGCCACTGCAAGGGGTTCATGACTCCAGACGATATCTGCACCGTAGATATGACAGGCAAACAAATCGACGGAAGGTTGAAGCGAACTAGCGAAGTACTACTCCACATCGAAATCTACAAACACCGGGACGATATTTCCAGTATCGTTCATTGCCATCCACCTCATGCCACTGCATTCGCGGTCGCCCACGAACCCATCCCAAACTGCGTCTTGCCCGAACCGGATATTTTTCTTGGTGAGATCCCAATCTCCGCTTACGAGACCCCAGGCAGTCAGAATTTCGCCGAAACCATCCTTCCGTTTGTGGATAAGACCAACATTATCGTATTGGCCAATCACGGGACTGTGAGTTTTGAATCGGATCTGGAAACTGCATATTGGCTCACTGAAATTCTCGATGCCTACTGCCGGATTCTAATCCTTGCCAAGCAATTGGGAGGCATTGAGTATCTCCCACTTCAAAAGGGCCGCGAATTACTTGCGATGAGAAAAGATTGGGGGTTTTCCGACCC
>TARA_B110000495_G_scaffold200342_2_pt1 | contig 11276 bp, 7 predicted proteins | sample TARA_B110000495 | Tara Oceans TARA_B110000495 (sample SAMEA4398219) | marine metagenome | biome: Polar Biome; feature: [MES] marine water layer (ENVO:01000295) within the mesopelagic zone...; material: water (ENVO:00002006), including particulate matter (ENVO:01000060) such as...... | reverse complement strand
TCGACTCGGGATTTCGACGTGGCCCTTATTCCGGTGGTCGAAGCTGTTTGCAGTCCTGAGTATGTAATTGTCTCGGATGCTTGCATCGCTTGCCGAGGGCCCGTTTGGAGCGTGAAATTGATGAGTCGCGTACCGGCTCAGGAAATCAAGACGCTGGCGCTGGATGAGGGTTCACGAACAAGTCGGGCGTTGGCGCGTGTTTTTCTCGATAAAAAATTTGGGGTAACGCCAAAATGCCATTCGTTGGCGATTGATGATGACTGGCGAGCGACATCAGCAGATGCAGCGTTAATCATTGGCGATCGGGCTATGAAAGCCACTGACGAAAATTTTCCCTACGTCTGGGACCTTGGAGAAGCGTGGAACGAGTGGTCGGGGCAACCGTTTGTCTTCGCTGTTTGGGCAGCGTGGGCCGATAGCGATCTCGATCGACTTGATCGAGTCCTGTCGGAATCTCGTGATTTTGGACTAAATTCGATCGAGTCAATCTCCCGTACTTATTCTGGCGAATATGCTCTACAAGAGCAGGAATGTATTCAGTACCTTCGGGAATATTTATATTTTCATTTAGGAGTGGATGAAAAAGCGGGAATGGATCGTTTTTTTCGTCATGCTTCGGAACTTCAACTGATACCACAATCTTACCAACTACAATTTCATGATTGCCAAACTGCTTGAGAAATCTGTTGCCGGAGAACGGCTGACTCCCGAAGAGGGCCTCGAACTGACCGAGTGTAACGATTTGGCTTTGCTGGGTTCAGCTGCCAACGCGGTCACTCGTCGTTTGCACCCCGAGTCTTATCGAACCTACAACATCGACCGTAATATTAATTATACGAATGTCTGTACCGCGGTTTGTAATTTTTGCGCATTTTACCGCAGTCCCAAAGATCCGGAGGGCTATGTTCTTGAGCGCTCCGAGTTAATCGAGAAGATCCGGGAGACCGTTGCTTTGGGCGGGGATCAAATTTTGCTTCAGGGCGGTTTGCATCCCAAGTATAAATTGGATTGGTACGAAGAGATGTTGTCTGACATCAAATCTCAATTTCCACAATTGAACATTCACGGATTCAGTCCGCCAGAGATTTACCATTTTACGAAGGTAAACAATTGTTCTCTGGAGGAAGTCCTGACGCGACTCAAAGCTGCTGGGCTTGGTAGTCTGCCCGGAGGCGGGGCCGAGATATTAGTGGACCGCGTCCGCGACGCGATCACGCGTGGAAAGGTCAATTCGGACAATTGGCTGGATGTAATGCGGGTCTGGCATCAACTGGGTGGAAAGAGCAGCGCCACGATGATGTTTGGGCATGTGGAAACGAAACAGGAGCGTATCGAGCATTTGGATCGACTTCGGCAACTTCAGGATGAGACCGGCGGTTTTAAGGCGTTTATTTGTTGGACCTTCCAGCCGGACAACACTCAAATGTCGGACATCAAACCTTTGGGAGCGTTTGAGTATCTTAAAATGCAGGCCATTGCTCGTTTGTATCTCGACAATATCCCGAACATCCAATCCAGTTGGGTGACCCAGGGGTTGAAGATTGGCCAACTCTCCCTGGTCTATGGTGCTAATGATATGGGCAGTTTGATGATCGAAGAAAATGTGGTCGCTGAGGCGGGAACGGTGCATCACCTGTCTCTTGAGCAGATGAGAGAAGCAATTTCAACGCTCGGGTTTACGCCGAGGCAGCGGAATGTCCATTACGAACTGTTTGATCAGGAACATGAATCCAAAGCGGTTCAGGCGAATCTATTGTGGATGAAGCAAAAGCAGGACGCGGGTAACGGGGCGGTCTACCAGCTCGCTTGATTTGTCGCAGGCTTTTGATGGTAATTTCGTCACTGACCGTCTAAAATATTGGTTTCCTCAGCCAAATTCATTTCGAGGCAACTGATGTCGAATCTTAATCGTCGGACTTTTAACCAAGGTGTCATCGGCTCGGTATTGACGTTTACGTTGTTAGAGTCTTTGTTCTGTAAAAATGCTTTTTCAGACGAGATAAAGCCGCTCGCAGCGGAGTGGTTGGCGGAGCTCAACACGATTGGAAACGATATTAAGAATCGGAAGTTGACTCAGGTTGAGTGGCAAGAACAAGTCGAAAGATTAATGGCCAAAGTCAATCTCACCGACTTAATGAAATTCGTCGATTTTGAAAAGTTAACCAAAAATCTTCCGCTCAGTGACCGCGGTGAGCGTGCCGTCAGCAAGCGATTTCCTGAAGTCGAAGGGTTGCCGACGAAATTAGTTTTTGGACATCAAATTTTTGCCTTGAAAAAAAATCGCTCTGTTGCGCCGCATGGCCATTACAACATGGCGACCGCTTTTCTCGTGCTCAAAGGTGATTGTCACGGTCGACATTACGACCGCGTTGAAGATGGCGATGATTTCATGATCATTAAGCCGACCCTTGATCAGAAGTTCGGGGTTGGCGACTATTCCACCGTTTCAGACTACCGAGACAACATTCACTGGTTCAAAGCGAATTCGCAGAGCGCCTACATTTTCAATATCCACGTCCTCAATGTGGACGCCGAAAAAACCAAAGGTGGACGGGTTTATGTCGACCCTTTTGGAGAATCATTATCACATGGTTACATCAAAGCGAAGGTTCTAAGTAAAAAACAGGCGTATGACCAATTTGGTTAAGCGGATTAAGTCGGTCCCCTGCTGAACCGAGTTTGAATACCAAATTGGGACGGTCAACATGGTTGGATCGAGTCACGGGTAAGTGGAGATTTTAATCGGTATTTGTTTGCATCTAATTTGACGAGACACATCATGGGTAGAATTTTCAGTCTAGCAGTCACCGGGTTGATTTTATTTTCGAGTTCGTTGTTCGCCGAACGTCCCAATATCATTCTGATTTTGTCGGACGATATGGGATATTCCGATATTGGATGCTACGGAAGCGAAATTAAGACTCCCGTCCTCGATGGCTTAGCTCGGAATGGGCTGCGGTTCACCCAGTTTTATAACACCGGACGATGTTGTCCGACGCGTGCCTCGTTGCTCACCGGGTTGTATCCGCATCAGGCCGGTATTGGGCATATGGTTGCTAATCGTGGTGTCGATGGCTATCGCGGCGAACTTAACACTTCTTGTGCTACCATCGCCGAAGTATTGCAGCCGGCGGGGTACTCAACCTATTGCGTCGGAAAATGGCATGTCACAGGAGGTACATTTCCTAAGGCTGAAAGCGGGAAATTTAACTGGCCACTGCAGCGAGGATTCGATCGCTATTATGGAATCATCAACGGAGCATCAAGCCTGTGGGACCCCAATTCTCTGACCCGTGGCAATAAGCCGATTACGATTCGAAATGATGGCGAGTATCAACCGAAAGCGCCTTATCATTTCACGGATGCTGTGAGTGACAATGCCGTTAAATTCATTAATGAACATCCGGATGACAAACCATTTTTCATGTACGTTGCCTACACCGCGGCCCATTGGCCGATGCACGCCCGAGTTCGTGATATTCAAAAATACGAGGGAGTTTACGACGATGGTTACCAGGGAATTCGGAAAGCTCGGTATGAGAAAATGAAGGCGTTGGGTGTTATTGCCAAAGATACTGAGTTGTCGCCCGCGGTAGCGAATTGGGAGAGTGTTGAAGACAAGGAATGGGAGTCCGCCTGCATGGAAGTTTATGCAGCGATGGTAGATCAAATGGATCAGGGGATTGGAAGAATCGTAGAAGCGCTTCGTAAAGAAGGGAAACTAGATAATACACTCGTCATGTTTATGCAGGATAATGGTGGGTGTGCGGAGGCAGGAGGAAGGAATGCCACGGGGGAACGAAAGGTGCGGGCAGCCACGCCTACTTTGCCCGTCATTCCCGATGACTTGCAGCACTATCAAGCCTCAGCACCGTCACAAACGCGGGATGGGTATCCGGTGCGACGTGGCCATGTCATGCCAGGTCCCGCGGATACTTATATTGGGTATGGCCGTAATTGGGCCAATGTGTCCAATACGCCTTTTCGCGAGTACAAGCATTATGTCCATGAGGGGGGCATTTCTACTCCGTTGGTGGTGCATTGGCCGATGGAAATTCAAGCAAAAGACGAACTGCGATCCGAGCCAACCCATTTAGTTGATTTGATGGCGACTTGTTTAGACGTTGCAAATGTAGCATACCCACAAAAACTCGGAGACGCCGCCCTGACACCGATCGAAGGAATGAGTTTAAGGCCGGTGTTCCAAGATCAGCAACTTGATCGCAAGATGCTTTTCTTTGAGCATGAGGGAAACCGTGCCCTGAGAATTGGCGACTGGAAGTTAGTGGCGAAAGGCCGCCACGGCCAGGATGATGTGAAATGGGAGTTGTTCGATATTTCAAAAGATCGAAGCGAAATGCATGATTTATCTGTGGCCCAACCGGAGAGGTTTCAACGGATGCAAAAGTTGTGGACAGAGAAGGCAACCGCAGTGAAAGCGCTGCCATGGCCTGTATCGAAATCGAAGAAAAAGAAAGCTAACTCAAAAAAGTGAAGCGACCGACGAGTGCAACACAATGGACCGAAGGCAGATTTCTATTCATTTCTTTTGTTTGAATTGGGCTTCGGTTGACAGCAACAGGGACTTTAAACGAAGGACGGTCTCGGGGTGCTCTGTCGCTATATTATTGGATTCGGAAGGGTCGTTTTCGAGATCGTAAAGTTCTTCGACAGGTTCTCGTTTTGCATCTTTTGCGTAACCTGGGACTTTGTGTTTGGCTTTCAGGTATTTCCATTTGCCTTTTCGAAACCCATTCCCTTGGTAGTAAAAGGTATTTCTCGCGCCCGTTTTGCTTTCGCCAAGCAGCAATTGGGTTTGATCAACTCCGTCGATAATCCGGTCCTCGGGCATCGAGAACTTGGTGAGATTCGCGAAGGTTGGGAGGAAGTCAATGGTTGCAAATATCGCTCCGGAAACTCGATTGGCGGGGATTTTTCCGGGCCAGCGTACGATGCAGGGAGCGCGAGATCCCGCTTCGTAGCAAGAGCCTTTTCCATCGCGCAATCCTTCAGACTCGCCCCAGAAGATTGAACCTTCGGGGTGCCCTGCTTTGTTATTTGTGTAAGCCGGTTGATTCCATGGGCCATTATCGCTGGTGTAGATAACGATGGTATTCTGGTCCAGCCCTAGTTCCTTCAGTGCGTCGAGCAGACGGCCGGTGTGAAAATCAAACTCTTCCACGACGTCGCCGTAGAGATCACCTGCCGATTGGTTTCTGAACTTAGGCGAAGCATCGATAATGGTATGCATCATTGTATGTGCCAAGTAAAGTAAAAATGGTTTCTTTGGATCCCTGCGTTCCGAAAGAAAGTGAATCGCTTTGTCCGTGTATTGTTCAGTCAAGCATCCCATGTTTCGAGTCTGCCCTGCGGGGTCATTGTTTTCGTGAAACCGGACTAATCCGCCGTCGTTCGCGCCGAGGGTTCCAAAATAGTAATCGAAACCTTGCGCATTGGGCATTCGATCGATGATTGGTTTTCGGTTTGATACGTCCCACTTGCCAATGCAGGCGGTTTGATAACCTGCTTGGTTCAACAATTCTGCAAATGTAATTTCAGTTGCCGGCATTCCCCAGCCCTTGCTGCGGAAAGGGTAACGGCCAGTTAGCAGGGCGGAGCGAGAAGGTCCGCAGACATGCTGAGCGTAGAACTGAGTGAACTTAGTTCCTTCCTTAGCAAGCTGGTCTAGTCTTGGGGTCAAGTTGGTTTTTGATCCGTAACATCCCAAGTCACTCACACCCTGGTCATCGGTGAAGATGATCAAAATGTTGGGGCGTGGCTCATCCGCGGATACTCGCTCCGAAAAAAGAAACACTCCCCATGAAATTACGATGAGTCGGACGCATGTTCCGAGGAAATTAAGATGGTAGTGAAAGTTGGGTTGGAAAAAGTCCATCGATTTATTTACTCCACAATTGATTTCTTAATTTCATTAATTCAGGATACTTGTCGTCTTGATCACCATATTCCTCTTTCAATTCAAGCAGGCGTTGTTTCATGCGACGGATCTCCGAAGCGTATGCGTCTTGTCCATAAACATTGTTGGTTTCGCTGGGATCCTGTTGGAGATCGTAAAACTCCCATCCTGCCGTTGACGGTGGGAAATCACCCTTGCCGAGTTTGGCATCCAGTGGAAGTCCGTGGAAAAAAACAAGTTTGTAGCGACCGTCTCGAACGCCATAATGGCCCGGGATCTGGTGATGGGCAAGGTGCATCCAATAGCGATAATAAACCGCATCTCGCCAGTTGTTGGGAGATGCGTCTTCCAGAATCGGTTTCAGGCTCAGGCCTTGCATTTTTGAAATTTCCGGGGCGTCGGTGACTTGCGCGTAATCTAGTAATGTCTGCGCAAAGTCTAAATTGGAACAAAGGTGTTTTTGATTTGAGCTACCCGGTTGGATTCGACCCGGAAAACTGGCGAGAAATGGCATCTTCAGACACTCTTCGTAAATCCACCGTTTGTCGAAATAATCGTGTTCTCCGAGGAACATGCCTTGATCTGAGGTGTAAATCACCAGCGTGTTTTTCGAAAGCCCTTTTGTTTCCAGGTATTTTAAAACACGCCCCACGTTTTCGTCTACAGCCTTCACACAGGCAAGATATTGGTGAAGGTATTTTTGGTAGGCTGCTTGCCCCTGCTCTTTCTCGTTCATGCCAGACATCTCAACCGGGCCGCCATACCAATTCGGGTTTTGGACATCTCCAACCATCGACCTCCGATCTTTCAGACGATTGGTGATCGAGGTTCCTTTGTCGATTGTGGCGAGGGAACGATGGGAGAAGTCTTCCCAAAGCGACGCCGGTTCAGGAATTGAAATGTCTTTGAGATAATCTTGATGGCGATCCGCGGGTTCCCATTTTCCATGGGGAGCTTTATGGTGCAGCATGAGAAAAAAAGGTTTTTTTGTGTCTCGTTGGTCTAACCATTCAATGGCATAGTCCGTCACCAGATCTGTATAGTAACCCTCGGTTCTTTTTAGCCGTTTGACTTGTGTGGTGTAAGGAATCTGGTCGATTGAGGAAATGAAAAATGGGTCGTGGTATTTACCCTGTCCCGGCCCGATTTTCCAATAATCAAATCCCCAGGGAGCTGAACGAAGATGCCATTTACCCACTAAGGCCGTTTGGTAGCCGGACCGTTGAAGGATGTTAGCGACATTGGGAGTGCCGGAATCGGGCCCCGGGAATGCATCGATTAAGGTTTTTACTCCGTTCCTATGCGAGTGTTGCCCCGAGAGGATAACAGCGCGGCTAGGTGTGCAAATTGAATTGGTAACAAAACACCGATCGAGCCGGATGCCGCTTGCCGCAATCCGATCGATGTTGGGGGTGGGGGCAATCTTAGCAAGCCTTCCGCCGTAAGTGCTGATTGCATTGCAGGCGTGATCATCCGACATGATAAAGACGATGTTAGGCCTCGCGCCGCGTTGGTGAATCGCCGTCTCCTCTTCTCCTTGAGCAGTCTTTTGGGCGGCGCACAAGAAGCTAATTCCTATCAAGATTCCAGAGGTGAATCGGCAAATTTCCATTTTGTCTTCTCCTTCATCGCATTTTTTTTTACCAGTGGGTCTGTTTCCGATATATTATCAGCAGCGACTAACAACCGGATTGCTTGGTCTACAGTTTCATTCTAGCGGGAATACTATGCATTACAGTCCCAGAGCTCTTTTAATTTTACGGATTCGAAATACGGTTACTCTCCTCTTGGTACTCCTGTTTTGTCTGTCGGCATCTGTTCAAGCTCAAAAGGCGACGGACGCTTCAAAATCGATCAACTCAGAGTGGCTGAATTCTAAACCGAAGGCTCAGTGGATTTGGAGTAAATCACCTTCGGCTAACCAAAAGTTGTGGTTTCGAAGTTCATTTGAAGTGGGCTCAAAACCCAAGTCTGCGACTGTGTATACGACCTGTGATAATCAAATGGTCATGTGGATTAATGGAAAGAAGGTAGGCGCGAGTAGCGCTTGGGAAACACCGCTCAAATTAAATGTGGCTCCTTTTTTGGTAAAAGGGAAAAACGTGATCGCAATTGAAGGAGTCAATGAAGGCGGCGTTGCTGGAATTGTTCTCAAACTTGGCGTTACACAATCGAGCGAAGGTGGTGGGCCTGCTCAATCTGACACTTTGACAATTGTGTCAGATACTGCGTCATGGAAGTTTAGCGAGGAAAAAATTCCTTCTTGGGAAACGGTTACTTTTGATGATTCGGCATGGAAGACACCCGTTAAAGTTGGCACGCTTGGGGATTCCCCGTGGGGAATTCCAATGTATCGCGCAGCATCAACGGTAACGCAATTGAATTCAGAGGATATTACTGCGCCTGAGGGGTTTGTCGTTGAACACGTTTATACCGTACCCCAAGACCAGGGAAGTTGGGTTGCGATGGCGACCGATCCGCAAGGAAGAATATACGCATCAGACCAGGGGGGCGCCGGACTCTACCGACTGACAGTAAATAATGATGGACCACCGACCGTTGAAAAGGTCTCGGTCAATTCGCTCGAGAAATTGTCAGGTGCACAAGGGTTGTTGTGGGCTTTTGAGAGTCTTTGGTTCCATCGCAGCGGAGGGCATCTTTATCGTCTGACGGATTCCAATGGTGACGATCAATTGGATTCCATGATGGAAATACCCAGCACGACGGGCGGTGGCGAGCATGGTAACCATGCATTAATTCTTACCGAAGATGAAATGGGTATCTATATCGACAGCGGGAATCACTCTAAACTTGCTGCCCATACCGCGACGCGTGTTCAGAGTTGGGCGGAGGACCTGTTGTTGCCTCGGATGCCGGACTCGAATGGTCATGCCAACGGAATTATGGCGCCAGGAGGGTGGGTCACGCGATTTGATCCCAAGACGAATGAACAAGCGGTGCATGCGATTGGGTTTAGGAATCAGTATGACATTGCTTTGAATCAGGCTGGGGATTTGTTTACCTATGATGCCGACATGGAATGGGATTTGGGGTCTCCTTGGTACCGGCCAACTCGAATTTGCCATGTAGTCAGCGGAGCCGATTTTGGCTGGCGACATGGCTCAGGCAAGTGGCCAACGTATTACGAAGATAGTCTCCCGCCGGTTGTCGACATTGGGCCGGGGTCTCCGACTGGCGTTGTATCCGGTGCTGGTTTGAAATTTCCAACCCGATATCAAAGTGGATTATTTGCGTTGGATTGGACGTTTGGAACGATTTACTCGATCGAGCTTAACCCGCTAGGAGCCGGTTATACTGGCACGGCTAATCCATTCGTTTATAGTTCTCCACTGCCAGTGACCGATGCGATCGTTGGTCATGACGGCGCGTTATATTTTGCGGTGGGCGGACGAGGCGCCCAGTCGGCGGTGTTCCGAGTTCGCTATGCCGGTGATGAGTCCTGCGATCCCCCGGCTGAGCCGCGTTTGACGGAGGCACAAAAGCGACGCCGCGCTTTGGAGAAATTCCATGGAGTGACCAACGGGAAGGCTGTGGATAACGCATGGCCAGAGCTTTCGAGCGAGGATCGGTTTCTCCGCCATGCTTCCCGCGTCGCAATTGAGAGTCAACCTGTCGAGCAATGGGCGAATCGAGTGTTAGCGGAATCGAATCCACAAGCAAAAATTACTGGTGCGGTCGCGCTCGCACGAATGGGGGATTCAACGCATCAACAGCCGCTGTTTGATTCGCTGACGAGTCTAGATCCCAAGAATTTGTCAGAGTCGCAGCTTCTTGGTTTGTTGCGTGCGTATTCACTCGGCATGATCCGACTTGGCGATTTAACGAAAAAACAAAGAGAGGTTTTGACAAAAGAATTGGACCCGCTATTCCCTCATTCAGCACCCGATGTGAACACCGAACTTATCCGTGTGTTGACATTTTTAAGAAGCGAAACGGTAGCGAAGAAAGCGATGGAGTTAATCAAGAATCGAAAATCACCCGAAATTCCGAGTTGGTCGGAATTGATTTTGAGAAATAGAAGATATGGGGGATCGATCGAGCGGATGCTAGGTAATCATCCACCGACCCACGAAATTGGTTACGCATTCATGCTTCGTAATCTTCGTGAGGGTTGGTCACTGGATTCACGACGCGTTTATTTTGAGTTCTTAAATGCGGCGGCTAAAACGGCAGGCGGGAATTCGTTTGCGAAATATTTAACGCGAATACGGGATGAGGCACTTGCCAGTTGCACAAACGCGGAACGGGAGGCGCTTGAGTCCATAACGGGCGAAGATTTTAATCCTGTTCCCGATTTCGAATATGCCGCGCCAGTTGGGCCAGGGGAAAAATGGTCTGTCGAAATGGTGTCAAAGCAGGTGAAAAATAAATCTGATTTTGAGCGAGGGCGTGCTTTGTTTTTTGGTGCAGGTTGTGCTCAGTGCCATCGGGTACGTGGGCTTGGAGGAAGCGTAGGACCCGACCTCACGAGTGTTCCCAATAAATTTGATCGCAATTATGTAATTGAGACGATCATTCACCCAAGTCGTAATATTTCTGATCAGTACAGTTCGTCGTTGGTCGTACTGGCTGATGGGCGGTTAATCGATGGAATCGTAACCGAACAAGACGGGGGCAAAGTGGCGATTTATCCTGGGAAAGTAGGGGCGGATCCGATTGTCGTTGCCAAAGATGAGATCGATGAAATTCGACCGTCAAAGGTTTCTCAGATGCCGGAGAACTTGTTGGATAAATTGAACGCCGAGGAGCTCAACGACCTGATGGGCTATTTGATGACCGGTGGCGATGCTAAGCATCGGCAATTTAAGAAATAAGAGCGAACAAATGTTGTCGGAGGTAGTTCAGATTGGACAACTGAAAACGTGTTCGGCGTTGTTGCACTTCGGCGCGGCGTTGTCGTAGGTTTATTTTTTAATTTTTCTAATCCACCAACGAAGGCCAATGAATAGAAACCTCCAGTCTTTAAAAAATTCGGGAGGTTTTCCTTCAAAGGCATGCCCGACGAATTGAAGAACCCATCCCAACACAAAAAGGGCGATTCCCGCGTAAAGCCACCCAATCCAGATAAACCCGATTGGCATCAGCAACAACCCAATGACAATGGTTGGAATTCCAATCGTGTGACAAACCTGATTGATGCCATTTTGGTGGCTCAAAGCGTATTCATCGACCCAGTCATCGACGTTTCTTCCGAATATCTGTTTGTTGCTCATGATGATCAGTCTAGCGTTGTAGCTTCATTCCGCAAACGAAATCCCAAAGTGCGTGATCCATTGTGGCATGTGGAGGAAATGCAGAACAATGGCTCGGTTTAAGGTGCAATTCAGATGAATTTCCT
>TARA_B110000495_G_scaffold32105_1_pt1 | contig 11340 bp, 3 predicted proteins | sample TARA_B110000495 | Tara Oceans TARA_B110000495 (sample SAMEA4398219) | marine metagenome | biome: Polar Biome; feature: [MES] marine water layer (ENVO:01000295) within the mesopelagic zone...; material: water (ENVO:00002006), including particulate matter (ENVO:01000060) such as...... | reverse complement strand
TTGAAAAACATTATTGTACCGATTGAACTATTAACCCAATTGTTCCACCCGTTAGTTATCTTGTTAGATCCAGAAGTCCTGTTTGTACCGTTCTTCATAGCATACAAAGCATCCTCTAAGGCTTCTCTGTGTCTAGTACCGTAAACAGCTTCAACTTTATTTAAGTTCTTTTCACTAAATATTAGATCAGCATTTTCGTTAAACTCAATAAGATAATCAGCTCTGCTCGAAGTTTCTGTTAAGTCGTTTAGATCAGATAACATAGTCTTAGTATCCCAGTATTCTCCAGGTTCCACCCATCCTTCTTTTTTAGTAGCTAATACAGCTGCTTCACTGAACGCTACTAAACCGGCATCATTTTTAACCAACTGAACTAGCTTAGCTTGGTCTCTTTTAGATAATCCAGGTACCTCAATACCCTGCTTGTCCCACATGTAAACTCTAATAGCTTGATCATAAGTGAAATCACCGTCCGGTGTTAGCTTGCCTAGCTTCTTAACTTCTGGTTTAAATATCTTACTTAGCGCAGTGAAATCATTTTTTATAGCAACCCTAGCAGATTCCAATGCGTTCACACCTCTAAAATAAGGAGTTAATAAAGCATCTTCAAAAAATGCCTGATCAGCCTCCCCCTGCTTACCTTTACCTGCAAAAGTATATGACGTTAGCCCTCTAAAGTCATCCGCGGATGAAGTTATAAAAGCTTTATATTTACCTTTATTAGCGCCTCTTCTTTTTGCTACAATTCTAGAAAATTCTTTATCAGCCCCAACACCTTTGTTTCTTTCTATCATTGAATTAAACTCGGGGTCTAGTGACTTGCTGAATTTAACCTTAGCCTGTTGTACTTTTCCTTTAACATCAAAGGTATCCAAAAGTTCTTTAACGGCTTTGACATTTCCAGTGTGATCGTCTGCAAAATAGAAGTCGTTATAACCTTCAGCTACTTTACTAATCATCCAATTAGCTTTTGCTTTAGGATCACCATCAGCTAACCCTGTTATATTTTTTAATGGAATATCTAATCCAAGTTCCGCTAAGAATTCTTGTATAGGTCCAGCAGCATCTTGAGGTCTAGCGGTTAAAACAAATACGTCTTCAGTTCCCCTTTTGTCAGCTATTATTTTAGCTACTTCAAATAAAGGACCTTTTTTACCGTTCATTACTTTACTGAATTCAGAGAAATCCCATACAGCTCCCTCAGCTTCCATTTTACCTGCGTCTTTTGCGAATGTAGCTGCATCTATTTTACCTTTTGTGCCATCAGGCATTGTGTATAGCACATTACTCTTAGTTTGAGCTAGCGTGTCATCAAAATCAAATACACGTATTTTTTTAGGTGATTTACTAAACTTTAAGGAAGTAGCTAAGTCGATGGCTTTTTGTTCTGTTTTTATAGTTTTTAGTGACTTTATACGGTTAGCTATTTTTTCATTAAACTCTTTAAAAACTATTTCGTACATGGTTTTGCCGGAAGCTAAGTCGTACACGCTTTTGCCTATTTCGGGATTAAATAAAAAACGACCGTTTCTTAACTGGCTATTAGCACCTCCTAGCTTATCCATTTCATCGGCAAACTTTTTCGGTACATATGATTGTTCAAATCCGTTCAGTATACTTTCAACATCATTGCTAAAAGTATTATTGTATATAGAAACAACAGTCAAAGCGGATACTGTAGAAGAGTCTTTAACATGCTCCCCTTTGTTCTTTTCCACAACCTGTTCTCCATCTTCAAAGTAAATAGAAGTAAAGGCTGCTAAGGCTCTTTCTCCTTTGTTAAAGTTAGTATTTTTTTGCTTGTCTCTGATAACGTATTCCATAGCTTTTTCTCTAGTCAAACCTGATTTAACCATATCGTTAACCAAGTCTTGAATACTTAAGTTATAAGCTTTAAACAGTCGCTGAGCTGCAAGCAACGACTTTGGATTAAATAATTTTCTAGCTAAAACAATTTTTTCTTTCGCGGATATATTAGATTCCTGTATTTTTATCAACTCTCTCAGTATGGTTCCGGGTCCATCAAAAGTTGATTCAGCAAGCTCTAGATATTTAGCAACCTTTTCATACTCTCTCCAAGCCTCTTTTGTATCTTCTGAAGCTTTGATTTCATCTATTTTTTTCATAGATGATAAAGCGTCTTTAAACTTAGCCTGATTAGCTTTTCTAATAGATAAATCTCCGCCTCCGTTGCCCCTATCGCTGCTAGCTTTTAATATTGCGTTAGTTAAAAACTTGTCATTAGTTTTAGCGTTTATATCACGTTCGCCTAACGTATCAGGTATATAATCAAGTAAAGGAATAGTATAGTTATCTACGTGATCTTGCATGCCCTCTTCATCGTAAACCTTATTTCCCTTAACTTTTCTTCTTGTTATGTGCCCTCCCTTTTTTATAAATGAGGCTAGTTTAGGGGAAGCCTCAGACACTATATCTAAATATCTTTGGTTCTTTTGATCAACAGGGGCTAAGGAAGATTCTTCAAAGTAGGACATAACATCATTAAAAACGTCAGGTTGTTCTTTCTTAAATCTGCTTAATGGAAGATTTGATAATCTTGTAAATTCGCTTTCGGTTAAACCGTGATCCTTAGCTATTTCAACAGCAAACTCCGCATCCATAGTTGAATCAGCTCCTTTGGGAGACATTAATTTACTAAACATCACTTTGTTTCTACCGGCTCCAATATCTTGCTTTGATTCAAGAGACATTTCAACTTCTGGCGATCTAGCTAATTCGTTAGCGATATTTCTATCCACTAGGCTAATTATACCTTTTATAATTTGTCCTTCCGTAGATCGTGGGTCGATAGGCTTTTTGACAACCCCTTTTCCTCTGCCAATAGCTTTTAATATATCATTAGAAGTTAGATTTGGTTTTAATTTCCAAGGGGATAGACCGGCTCCTCTTCCTATTCTTTCGCTTTTAGTATAAAAAGTTTTAAGTAAGCTAGTTGGTACACCTGTGGACGTGCCTATTAAGGCCTCTGTTGCCGCTTCCAGTACAGCCCCCTCAGGCAAAGTTCTACGAATATAATCAGCGTTATTCTCTATAAACATAGCCCCCGCTGTAGCTTCAGCTTTGTTTAAGTTTTTCTTAGGGGCAGCTATTTTGCCTGCAGGTATACCAACTAATTCAGAAGTTACATCAGCAACCAAGCTACCTAATTTTTTATATGTCCTCTTAGAGGGATCAATATCTTTTATCTTCTCTAAAACTGCTTTCTTAGCGGTATCATATTGTTCTTTAGATAACACTTTAGTGGCTTTTGTTGATCTTCCTTTTGGTTCAACCCCTATATTAGAAGTTTCTTCAGTAGCAACATTTGCAGCTTTGGATATATCCTCTGTGTATTCTTTGTTGACATCTTTAAACATGTCTGATTGGCGGGCTTGCACTCCGTATTTCTTAACGTATCCAGCTAAATCTTTATTAACTGAAGGATTGAAGGTTCTCAGAGCGCTTAAAACATGAGCCTCTAAAACATTTAAAGCATCCTCTTTGCTAAAGCCTTCCTCTTGAGTTTGTTTAAACTTTTGATTAACAATTGTATTTATATACCCTGTAAAAAGTGGTACTAATTTGTTTTCTAAATTTAAAGGTAATTTATCTTTAGAAGTGTACTTAGTTCTTCCGACATCTTTCATGCCTTCATTGTATACGTCCATAATCTCCTTAGATCGAGGATCGTTAGGTCCTAAGTCGTCTTTTTTAACTTCCCTTTTAGGAACAGTACGTTTAGCCTCTTCTTTTTTGTCTGCTACTTTAATTTTAAGTTCTAAGTTAGCTTTTGCCGCTTCAAAGCGATCATAGTCAAAATCAAAGTCAGCTTCCTCTAGATTTTTAAGCTGGTTTTTAAGGTCTAGGGATTTAGAAAATGCTCTGCTTCCCTTATCAGGGTCCACAATTCCCGCTAGTTGCTTGCCTGCTAAAGCTTTATTTGTCCATGAATTTACAAACCCAAATACATTCTCGGGTTTATCAAACCTAAAATACATTTCAGCATCTCCGTTATATCTTTTCATCAAATTACGGACAAAGTTTTTAATCTCGAAAATAGAATTAAACGAACTTCTAGGTAAAATGCCCATGTTAGTGAAATCCCCTACAAGTTGTATAAGTTCATCTGCATTTACTTGGCCTGTATTAGCGTCAGTGTATTGAGCCATTCGGTCCTTAAACAATTTGTAGTCTTCTGCAGAAACTTTCTTTTGATTAAATAAGCTGGATACTTTCTGAGTAACGCCTGCTATCATAGCTTGAGCGTCACCAACAAATTTTTCATCTTTTATTATACCGGCTTTAGCGGTTTGTATGTGTCCTAACTCATGTAAAGGTGACATTGCAGCCATCTGGCCTGCTCTCAAATCCCCTGTGGCTATCGTGTTAAAAATAGCCTGTTTATTTACATATATATTGTTCCCTATGTTTAGAGCGTAAAAACCGCCTTCATCAAATACCTTTTTATCAGCCTTGCTTTGGTTTTCATACCATCCAATTTTTTCGGAACCGTCTGCTTGCTTCACTACATCGTTCTTATGATTCTCTTTAACAAACTCGATAATTTCTTCTGTTGTTTTGAAAACCTTCTGAGTGGTTCCTTTGTTATTCTTGATTATATTTATAGAGAAATTCGTTAGCCCCGCATTGTAACGCCCGTTTGTCCCTCCTTTATCTGGAAATAATTTATTTAATTCGTTAGGTTGTTTTTCAAGCAAGCTTTCCCTCTGAGTGGCTAACTTGTCATATTGTGCTTTTAAATTTGCTAATTCTTTTTTAGAATATTCGGAAACATCACCTTGCCCCCCTAGCTGAGCAGCTTCGTTTTCCAAAGCTCTCATCTCTCTATTTAATTCTGTAACATCTTCGAATTCTTTAGGAGTCATATCGCTTATTTTCAATACGACTTCTGTGTTTTGAAGACTTAACTCGGTCATTAAATCAAACTTCTTCTTTCTAGCTCGTTTCCTTTCTTCTTCTGTTAACTTGTCACTGTTAATTTCATTTTGCAACCCCATTATTTCGTCGCGCATCTTAGATTCTTCTCTGGCTTCTCTTCTCGATATCACCTCCGACTTAACAGCAGAGTAAATACTTTGAGAGGCAACAGGTCCAGATATAGCTATACTAGTAGCTAAAGTGTTGGCTAGGAAGTCTTTATCTAATCCTTCAAATATATTTTTGTCTTCTTTAAGGATTGCAACATCAGATATATTTTGGCCGATAAGAGTAAACCCTTCTTCTAGCACCTCAATACCAGCCCCCATGCCAACACCTGATATTGCTCCGGTAGCTTTACTTAAGGTTCTAGCCATGCTATTGCCTACTACCTTTTTAAAATAATCCGTGCCTACAGCTCGAGAGTACTTCTGGAAATTGTTTATAAAGTGTAGTGATCCAAATCGCTCGGCTATTGCGGCGGTTCCTCCGTACACGACGCTACTTAAGCTCTTCTGCCATTGGGATAGGTTCAGTACATCTTTTTGCTCTTGTATTTGTTTAAAAATATTCTTTCTTTCGTATTCCCCTGAGACGCTGAGCAGCTCTTCTTCGAGAGCTCCTATAACTTCACTTGCGTTTCTTTGGGCTAGTTCTAGTTGGGACATTTGCCCTCCAGCTTCCATTGTAAAGAATATACTTGTGCCTATGTTGGTTGCTGCTTTAAGCCCAACAACCCCTGCGGAACTAGCACCTAAAGTGCTCATAGCAGTTAATATAGAAGGGGAATTCTCAACGAGCATAGTACTTATGTAATCTCCCCATCCAGCGTCCTCGTCATCCCATTCAATCCTGGAAGGTAGATAGTTTTCCTTACGGGCTCTCAGTCTAGCATTATAATCAACCGCTGCCATTTTAGCGTTTTTCATATCGCGGTAGAAGCTATTTTGCATAGCCTCGTCTTCTGTTTTACCGATAGTAGCTATATTACCTATTAGCTTAAATACAGATCCCCCAAGCATAGCTGAAGTACCTAAGAAGCTCTCTTCCATAACTTGAGCAAACTGGTCACCCAACTCATAGGACTTCCCTATAGCTTCTGTTCCGATACCCAAATCGCTTAATTTCTTAGCTTTCAAGGTTAAAGCATCGCTTCGCTCTGTTAAAGCTTCCCTGCTAGCGCTTAACTCATTCCATGATTCCCTTCCCTCGGAATTAGCAAGAGCTAGTGTTTTGTTGTATTCTGTCACCAAGGAATTTCTTGAGGTAACTTCTTCTTGAGATGAATAATCCCCAACATCCACAGAATAAGCGTCTATTTGGTCTTTCATTTCAGTCAACTTAACCTCATATTGAGATCGTGCTTTTGTAGCCTTGTCTTTAGCTTCTTTAAAATCGATAGAGTCTTCTTGTATTGCCTCAAAATCAGTTTTTAAAGTAGCATTCTCTTTAGCTATGATTTCGTCAAACATACCTTTGTTTTCGGAAAAAAGAAGTGGCTTGTATACCCTACCTGATAGGGTACTTTCCTGGACTAATGGAAACCCTGTCTTTTCTTTATAATCGATAGCGTCTTGTTTCCTAGCATCTAACTCCTTCTGCATAGCAGACTTAGTTTCAGACGAATAAGGAAGCTTCATCAGCATATCTCTTTGTTCTTCTTCCGTTAGGTCTTCGTTATATATAAAAAGTTCTGCAGCTTTTTTCTTAGCAGCGGTTACGACCTGAGATTTTGTTGCTCCATCTATTTTAGCAAGATCGATAAACTCAGCAATATTATCTTTTGTAATTACTGTATTCCCTGCTTCTTTTTTTATAGCCTGCCATTGATTGTATTTCCCTTCGCCTAGAGAAATCTTTAGATCGGTTTCCTTATCATTAACGTATTCAGAATATCCAGATTTTCTACCATCCGGCAATGTTTTAAAGCGCTGCTCTCTTTCAGCTAATTTAGGCTCCAGCTCTCCTATTCCGTTGTATTCATCTGTCAGATTGAAATAAGCTTCGCCTATGTTGCCTTTTAATGTTACTTCGTTTTTACTGTCGATAGTTTTAACGTAATCAACAGCGTTTTTTTGATCAAATTTCGCTTTATCACTTGTTTTGCCCTCTACAACAACCTCGTCTAACACTACATCAGCAGGTACAGCTTTTCTTGGCTTTGTTTTAAAAAGCTCAGCATATTCATCGAAGGTTTTAGGGTAGGACCCTTTACCTGCATATTTTTCTATATAAACATCTTCGTATACAGTAACCCCGTCTTTGAACTTAATAGACCTAGATCCTAGATCTTCAGTAACTAGTGGCTCCAAAGAACCATCCACCAAGTTTGATCCCGTATCGTTTGACGGCGCTACGACTGGATCTACATCCGCAGGGCCTTCTTTCTTTGCTGAAGGATCCTCAATTAGAGTCGCGCCTTTACCGTGTTCAGAATTCATAAAAGATTCTATATCTTTATCTTTTACAGTCCAGACGGTTCCGTTCTTTAGTCTATAGTCGGGCATAGTTAATCGTTTTTTGTTTTATTTGGTGTTTGGGTCTGGGTCAAATTTTAATGTTACTGGATTCCATATCCCTTGGGATACATTAGACACGCCTTTCGTTTGTTGAGGCTTTAAATCTATTAAACTTGTAGGCTTTGATTTATAGTAGACTCTTCCGTCCTCAGCAACCCTTTCACCTGTCTTGTTTTCTTCTGGTGTAGCCTCACGGCTCCACATGCTTGCTTTCCTAACTTTTAAGTCGTTTTCTTTCACCTTATCGGATATATATGCTTTCCGTTCAGGCACTGTCTTTTTATTCCAATCCTTAAACTCAATAGTGTCTCCAAGTCTGCTTTGTAAATAAGCAAATTGTTGATCCTGATCTTTAGCTAAAATTCCAACCGCAAATGACTCGTACTGGTCTTTTGCTACTTTTAGATAATCATTCTCGTTGAATATACGACTAGAGCTTCTTTCCACAGCTTTACCGTCTAAAACTTCTCTGTCAGAGTATTCTGTTTCCGGGAAATACGCAACATCCTCCAGTGAGCCGTCTGCTTTAAAAAGTCCTTCAAGCGCTTTTAGCTCTGTTGCTTCAAAGTCAACAGGCACGGGAATCAAGGTATCCTGAAAATTGTCTAATCTCCTTGCTGACGTTACAGTAGCAATTCCATTCTCGTCTACTGGCAACCCGTAAGATTCTATGAGTCTCCTCATGGTAGGGTCCTTAGAATCAAGGGTAGAGGTGTGTGTGACTTGTATATTCCCACTTGCATCTTTACCGTCTGTAGCTTCGGTCCGTAAGCCCGGTAACCCATTACCCATTTGGCTTTCTGACGTTAGATAAGTTTGTAGCTGCTCCTCAGGAGTGTTGCCTCTCAATGCCCAATTAGCGTCTCGGGTACCTAGGGAAGCTTTTTGTTCTGCAACCTCCTCGTTGTCAGCTACTACTTTAGCGTGATAGTCCTTATAGCTCTGCCCTTCTAAGTTCAGGTTTATAATTTTTTTTCTTAATGCATTTCTATCCTCTAAGGTGGCTCCGGTTGGGTCTATAGCGTACTGCCCTTGAAGAGTTATAGCTTCGTTCCAGCCTTTAGTTAATTTGTCAATAACTTGGTCAGCTAAGCTACGGGGTAAACCTTTAACAGCTTCTGCTATTTTTTCATCGGCCAAATTTCTTGATTGCTGGCTAGCTAATCCTATAGCGTCTAATCTTTTAGTCTCTGCTTCCCGTTTTACAGCTTCATCAGCATATTTTTTCTCAACAAAACCTACCATAGTTTGGCCTAACTGATTAGCTCCTTGAGCATATATCTCAGCTGAGCGGTCAACTATTATCTTTGGATCACTATAACTCATTGTTTATTTTTTTTGAATTCTTTTAAATCAACCGTCATTTCATGATTGGTATTTTGACTGGAGTAAATGTTGGGGTTATTGGCACTGAAGATATTGGCTGTCCATACTCCATCGCAAATTTATGAGCGGCCGTTAAGGCTGTACCTTGAGACGTTTTAGGGAGGCGCTGAGCTTCCTAAGCTACCAGCAGCCGCAGCTCCTATATTCCCAACAGCACTTATAGCTCCACTCCATGCGGAAGCAGAAGCTTGGTTAGCGGCAGCTTCGCTTGCTCTTGCTTGATCAATTCCTCCTGAAGCCCTACCCATATCTGCATTCGACCTATTTTCATTTTGCTGGAATACAAACTGTTTGCCTGCCGCTTCATTAGCTTGTAGTCTCTGTCCTTCTGATATTGCAATTCCTTGTTGTCTCTGGGCCTCGGACATTTTTTGTTGATTTGCAGACGCTTCCCCTTGAGCCCTAGCTTTTTCATTTTGAGCCTCTTGTTGTTCTATATTAGCACTTATACCTTTTTTAGATTGCAAGGCTGCCTGCGCTAAAGCTGTAGCTCCACCTGCACCTGCTCCTGTAGATCTTAATGTATCTAAGGTGTTAGCAAGAGCTATGTCACTTTGCTCCATCTGAATTTCAGCTGCTTGTGTTGCAACTCCTAATTGAGCAAACGGATTACTTATCATCCCGCTTAAATCACTAGCCATTCCGCTTAAATCAGAAGAGCCTGCGTATGGGTTTACAATGTTTTTTCTACGTGATTTAGCTAAATCAAGTTGAGCTTGAGCTGAGGCCTTAGCTCCCCTTGCCCGTTTAGCATCTTTTTTTGCTTTGACACCTGATACCACTGCGCCTCCAATTGATACTGCCGCTCCAATCGCCGCGGCTGTTATTGCTGCCATATTAGTTTATTTTTTTTACCACTTCAAACGACGGATTGTCATCTACAGTGTAGTTAAGTTCTTTAAAAGTATGTATTAATCCTTTGCTCCTAGCTATACTTAATATAATACTGCATCCGCTAGACTTAGCAACATGCTCTATGCCCGATATAAGCAGTTCTAAGGCTTCCTTTCTGTCATTGTCTTTGTAACCTTTATTAGATACAATCCATTCAACCCAGCCTACCTTAGAATTAGTCGTGTAGAGAAAACCTGCTACAATAGCTACGTCTCCTTTTTCAACAATGTAACCGCCTGTACCGTTTTCTGGCAATAAGTCTTTTGTTGGAAATTTATCTTTCCACTCTGGCCACGTATTCCATAATTCAGTTAAGGTACTCCAATCTGATTCTTCTAATTTTCTTATACTTAATTCCATTTGATATGATTTTATACAAAGTTTGTGCCAACTGCAAATAATTCTTTTGGTCCACCTGGATCTGTTGTTGCATCTGTTTGCATAGTTACAGTTGTGTAATAAGCTTTAATTCCAGAGCTATCAGGTCCTGATATTACTTGACCAGCTAATTGAGTTGGGGAGTTGTTTTTTATAGGAGCAACGTATTTATTTTCTTTTCTATTAAAACCAGCTCTATATGGTATGTTATTTTCATAGTAAAGACCTTCGTCGTAACTGTATATCCTTTTAAGTGTGTTAGAGTAAGAGTTTATAAAAAAAGTGCATAAAGTAGCACCGGTTCCATTGTTTGGTGTAATAGTAATTACGTCGCCGACGGCATAGTTTACTCCGTTTTGAGCTATTGTTATTCCAGTAACAACATTTGCGGTTGCTATTATATCTACTGTCATTCCAGTACCCGCCCCACTGGTCGATGTGGCTAAGTTATTTCCTGTAATATAAATAACGGAACCGTTATCGGTTATAGTAAATGTAGTATCTACAGTAAGAGTACCTTGGTTCACATTATTACTATAAATTCCGTTTACTAAATCTAATCCAGTGGCATCAGAAACTAAAGAAGTGACTTCCCACCCGTTAGATCCTTCGTAATTTATTGTTTTAAAAGTTTTTACTCTATTTGGATCTGGATTGAATACAAATTTAACAGTGGAGATGTTATTAACTCCGTAGAAATTAGCTCTAGCGGGTATTGTTGAATAATGCTTCCAAACAGAAGTGCCGTTAGTGGTAAAGAAACTACCTTGAGAACTAAAACCTGTACTTGGCTTATAATTATAGAAACTTGTCCAGCCATTTGTGGATTCTTCAAAACTCAAAGTTTTATAGGAGCTATCAGGGCTCTGTAGAGACACTACATAGTTTTTATTGTGCACATCGTAAGATCCTATTATTTGACCCAAAGAACCTACTAAAGCTAATTGGTCTCTAAAGAAATCAACCATGCCGTAATTAGATATTTCAGCAAGTCCGTCTCTAGATAACCTAAGCACCGCGTTCCTATTCCTATCAACAAAATACTTTTGATAACCGTAGATAGCAAAAGACTCTGGGTTGGTTGATATGCCAAACTCTCCGGCATACGGTATTATTTGACCGATGACTTGTTGTGCAGATGTAGTTAACGCTTGGCCCTCAGCAGAATATACCGCGTCTTTATCTATTAAAGCTCTATTCACTTTGTCTTCTTGGAATATAATTA
>TARA_B110000495_G_C23043224_1_pt1 | contig 11345 bp, 12 predicted proteins | sample TARA_B110000495 | Tara Oceans TARA_B110000495 (sample SAMEA4398219) | marine metagenome | biome: Polar Biome; feature: [MES] marine water layer (ENVO:01000295) within the mesopelagic zone...; material: water (ENVO:00002006), including particulate matter (ENVO:01000060) such as...... | reverse complement strand
GCCTGCCGGAAGTACTTGTTCTACCTACTATTATTCAGTTGAATTAAGCCAATTAACTATCAGTTAATTAAGCAGCAAGTGCGTATGACGTATTGTCAATTATAGTTTGTGACGTGATATTTAAGAGGTTCACCACAACCCTCTGCATGCTGACACTTGACTAATGCTACCGCTGTCAAATCCAATGTCGACCCCAAAGAACGTTTTTTACAAAGTTAGAACTAATAACGGGTAAATTCAACAAGGGTTCAAAAAGGATTAAAAATAATCTAGAATGATGGGGTTCCGGTCATTCGGAATTTTTTCGGTCGATCTGAGTAAGATCCACGAGCTCTGATAATGGTTCTTGGGTAGTCCGTAATGATGGCGTCTATCCCAAGGCCCATCATCTTATGAGCATCTTTTGTGTCGTTGACAGTCCATGCGTATACAGATACTTCTTTGGACCGCAATTGCTTTAGTTTTCTTTTGTTAATCGTCAGATGATACATGCCTAAAGCAAAGGGTGTAAAAGACAATTTTTTTAAATATCCTTTAGCAGATTTTTTAGGCAAATAAGTAAGATAGGCGAGTCGGAGCTCTGGTGCTTTTTTGTGAAGTTCTTCTATGATGTTTTTGTCAAAGCTCATGTAAACTACATTTGGGAGTTTATACAATGCGACTTCTTTGAGTATGAGGTCTACATAGGCTTCGGGGTATGGTTGAGAGATTCCGTACTCTGGTTCGTCTGATTTGATCTCAAATAAAATAAGCTTGCCTCTTGTTCTTGATTGTAATTGTTCAACGACCTCCTTTAAGAGGGGCTTGGTAGTAAAGATCTTCTTTTGCTCAGGGAAATTTTTATGAACTTTAGAGCCACAATCAAAGGTCGCAATTTTCGCCTGACTCATCTTGTAGATATTGTAAAGCTTCTCATCCGTAATTTCATTGGCTTCAGGATCTAAGCAAAAGTCCTTGTGAAAGTAAGGCTCATGAGATACCACAAGCTTTCCTTCTCCATTCACTACGACATCCCACTCGATACCATCTGAGCCATCTTCTATGGCTTTTTGGAAACCTGCAACTGTGTTCTCAGGCATGATGCCACGGCATCCTCTATGTCCTATGACGCGCATCGTATTTTGAGTGTGAGCAGTATTTAGGCATGCAAGAAAAATGATTAGAGATAATTGCTTCATAAAGTATCGAATAACAAAAAAGGCTTCCTAAGAAGCCTTTTAAAATTTATATTACAATCTGCCAAGCATTCCTTTTTTAAGTTTTGCACTGGCAGGCTTGTCACCAAGCCAAATGGCATACAGTCTCTTTTTAAATTCGAGACCTTCAACCAGTCCTTTAAACTTCCCATTAATGGTAACCGCAACTCCTTTTCCGGGAACATAGATCATTAAGATTTCATCTTTTACATTAAAAGCATCTACAAAGAAGCCTTTAAACTGTCCGATTTGTGCTGCAGTTGCCTTTCCAGTAGTCGCATTTTCGAAACCATCTTTGACCGACTCATTAAACTTATCGCGAGTTACTTTACTTGAAGTAATTACAATTTTGATGGCCGACATTTCATCTGCAGCCATTACTTTATTGGCGTCCATCGTCGTTTTTTCTAGATATAATCCTGCGACATATAGATCGAGGGTATACTTTTCTCTAAGTCCACAGCCATTAAAAAACAATGATTTTCCTTTGATGTCTAATTTAGGAAGGAAAGTAACTCCTGAGATTGTTCTGTTTTGGGCAGTTGCACCCTGTGCCATAAAAAGGATGAGTACGGTAGATAAAATGAATTTCATAAGTTTGGATTTATTTAAATTTAGAAAACAGCTAAATGTTTTCATGATTAGTTTGCAATTATCATGCTAAAATAAAGATTCAGTCTGTGAATTCCTTGATTGAATTGTTATATTTATCTTAAAAAACAACAAAACATGAAATTTCTAGCCGTTCTTTTACTCTCCATAGCCGGAATGTATCTTGGATACAAATTAAGGAAATCAAGTAAATCTGAAGAGAATCATCGCTTTTCTATTTACGGCGGTCTCACATTTTTAATTGCATTGACAGGTGGTATTTTGGCGATGTCTTTGTTTTTACTCAAAGGAGAAGCGTGGACCATCGAAAACAAAATGACTTTCAGACTTATTTTCAGTTCTGTACTCGGGTTTATGTTTGTTTTTTTAGGGCTCAGACTGACTATACGTGCCAGAAGTGAGGGGAACAAACTTGCTCAAATAGCTGGTCTAACTTGGGTTTTAGTAGCCTTATTTATAAGTGGCATGATGATTACTCGAAATTCGAAAATGAATGAAGGTTGGACATCAGAAAGACAAGCTCAGGTGATGATGGATTGTGAAAAGTTGGTCATCGAGAATAGACCTTATAATATGTTGTGCTTTAAACGAGAGGTAATGAAAGATTTTTCAAATTTTGAAGATTACAACAAAATGAATGCCAACGAAAGCACCGGGGAACGTGAAAAGTTTTTGGCGAAAATGGACAAGCTTTGTCCTTGTGGTGAAAACATTGATGAGTCCCTAGTAGAATCTGTAGACCTACCATTTTAAAAATAGAATTATGAAACTGTATAATATAACCTTAGGGCTTGGGTGTGCGTTATTTCTTTACGCATGTGGGAACCCAGAAGAATCCATGAATAAGACCATGGCGGACTTTACAAAAAAGTGTAATAACGAAGTTTATGACTGCGATTGCTACGGTGAAAAAGTGAAAGCGCATTTTAAAACAGACGAGGCATACATTGCCTATTACGAAAAAAACAATGAAGTACCCGATGCCCTAATCGATGCTCTTGGCGAATGTTCTAAAGACGAATTCGATTTTTAATCTCGTTCCTTTATTAATTTGATTAATGCTTTGCAGATAGATAACGTTCTGCATCTAGAGCAGCCATACAACCTGTCCCAGCGGCAGTAACTGCTTGTCTGTATGTTTTATCTGCAGCATCTCCGGCAACAAATACACCTTCAATATTTGTGAAGCTTGATCCAGGCTTCTCGTATTCAATATATCCTGTTTCATCAAGCTTTAAATATTCCTTAAAAATGTCAGTATTAGGTTTGTGGCCTATCGCAACAAAGAAACCTGTGCAAGGAATTTCAATCTCTTCATTGGTTTTGTTATTAAAGGCTTTGACACCAGTGACCAATTGGCCATCTCCCAATACTTCCTTAGTCTCTGTGTTGTATAGGATTTCAATATTTTCTGTTTTACGGACACGTTCGGCCATTATTTTTGAAGCTCGAAATTCTTCTCTTCTAACAAGCATAGTTACTTTAGTACATAGCTTAGATAAATAATGTGCTTCTTCGCATGCGGAATCACCAGCGCCAACGATCACGGTTTCATGACCTCTATAGAAAAAGCCATCACAGACGGCACATGCTGAAACACCACCTCCGAGTTTCAGGTATTTTTGTTCACTTTCAAGTCCTAGGTATTTTGCAGAGGCACCTGTAGATATAATTACGGTATCGGCATGAATCTCCTTGCCATCCTCCGACCAGCACTTATGAACTTCTCCAGAAAAATCAACTCGATTAATGAAACCAGGTCTAACATCTGTATCAAATCTTTCTGCTTGGTCTTTAAGTTCGATCATCATTTCTGGCCCCGTAACACCATCGCGGTACCCAGGAAAGTTCTCTACTTCATTCGTTGTCGTTAATTGACCGCCTGGCTGTAAGCCTTCATATAGGACGGGCTTCATGTCCGCTCTAGCGGCATATATAGCTGCGGTATATCCAGCAGGACCGGAACCGATAATTAAGCATTGAATTCGTTCTATAGCACTCATAAATAATTTTTTTTACAAAAATAATCGAATGTCTAAAATAGCCTAAGAAAAATCAAAAAAAAAGCTTGAGGTTATTTCACCAATTTAAATTCCGCAACTCTTCCTTGACTCGCTGATACAAAGAGTTTGTTCTTTAGGACGGTCATCGTGAAAAACTTACCAGTTGATAATTGCGTCCAATTCAAACCATTGTCTTTAGAGTAATCTATTCCATTAGATCCGCAAGCATAATAAACGCCGTCATGAAAAAGAACACATGAGCGGTATCCATTAGGGCTTGTTTTTGGTGCGGTCCATGTTTTACCGCCATCAGATGTAATAAAACAATTCTTTGATGCAAGATCCGGTTTTTTGTAATCCCCCCCGACAACAACACCTTCTTGCTTGTTGGCCATGGCCACAGAATATGCTCCCGAGCTTTCCTTGGATTCAAAAGGAAGCGTTGAAGTAAACCATGTTAGCCCCATGTCTTCGGTTTTAATAAACCTAGAATGCAAGCCCCCTGTTACAAAAATAAAAGCCTCATCAATATAAATCATATTGCTTCCGCTTGCGGAGAATCCATACTCCCCTTTGAGCGCTTTGATAGGTGCTTTTACAGGGAACCATTTTATACCACCAGATTCTGTATAGTAAACCGGGATAATTCCATCTATTTGATCGCCAAAGAGCATCCCTTTCGATGCATACATAGCTATTCCATCAAAAAACACATTATTGGCATCTATTTTAATTCGAATTGCCTTCCCATTTAGAACATAAGCAAGTTGACTAGAGTTGGCACTCTGCATTGCGATGATTTTCTGTCCATTAACATCTATATCTCTTAGTTCATTAAGAGGAGCGCTTAGGTTCAAACATATTGGTTTATGATTTTTGATATTGTACTTGTAAATCAAACCCGAATTAGTGCTCATGTAGATCTCGTTTTTAAAACCCGCGATACCCCTTGCATGAGTTTTACTATCAGCATAATGGTAATACTGAGATATGGAGCTGAAGTGCAATAAGTTAAAGATTACGAAAACGAGTATTGAATTTCTTTTGATGTTCATTTTTGATTGTATTGAGGTCATTGGGTATTGATTTTTTCCATCTTTTATGAGACCAAATCCATTGGCTTGGTGCGTTTAAAATATCTTGCTCTAAGAAATGTACATATTTTTTAGTGATTTCACCGTATTCAGTGGAGCGTGGGTTGTCGTTAAGTACTTTAAATTCGAGCTCGTAATAACCTCGTTTGACTTTATGTACGGTGTAATAAATAACGGGTAGATTATAAGTGTTCGCAATAATTTCTGTTCCAAAAGTAAAAGCGGTGAGTTGATTTAAAAAAGGAGTCCAGTAGCTCTTACGAACGCTGCCAGGAGATTGGTCACCTAAAATCAACAGGGCGTAAGGAGAATCATCAAGCTTTTCAATTTCTTTTTTGTAATCTTTAGAGTCGGTAACAATCATACCGAGTCTTTCTCTACGTTTGTTAATTTTTGCACCTAACGATTTTTGGGTCAAAGGCATTCCGATACCAATTGCCTGATGGGATAGTGCCGCATTTTGAAAAGCAATCCACCATTCCCAATTGTTGATGTGGCCTGAGCAGAGGATCACACTTTTCTTTTTCTTGAAGTAGGCATCAACGAGTTCCGGATTCCGTAATTTATATCTATTAGTGAGTGCTTTTTCTGAGATACTTAAACCTTTTATCCCTTCGATCAGTATATCGGAAAAGTGTTTATAATAGTCTTTTTCAATTTGCTGTTTGGTTATAGGTTCAAGATCAGGAAAGCTTCGTTGTATGTTTTGTATGACCACTTTTTTTCTGTAACGAATTACATAATACAATAGGAAGTAAAAGAAATAGGAAAATAGGTAAAGTATCCTTAACGGTAATAGGGATAAGGGGTAAAGAATAATGTAATACAATAGCAGCCCTATCATTTTTTGTATTTGTTTTTCCAAAGTCGGTTTTGATTCTCTTCAATATCTTTTTCTTTAGGACTTGACCCCGCCTTAAAAAAAGAAGTCCCTTTGAGCTCATCTGGAAGAAACTCTTGGGCTGCAAAATTGCCTTCAAAATCATGGCTGTATTTATATTTTTCTCCGTATCCTAGCTCTTTCATTAGTTTGCTAGAAGCATTTCTTATAGAAAGGGGGACGTTGAGTGACCCTGTGGACCGAACCGTTTCTTGTGCCTGATTGATTGCCATGTATGCACCATTTCCTTTAGGGCTATCTGCCATATAAATTGCACATTGCGACAGTATAATTCGAGATTCGGGCCATCCTATTTTTTCTACAGCTTGAAAGGTTGTATTCGCCATCAATAGCGCATTTGGGTTGGCTAAACCTATATCTTCTGAAGCTGAAATAATGAGTCTCCGCGCAATGAATTTAGGGTCTTCGCCGCCCTCAACCATTCTGGCTAGCCAATAAACTGCTGCATTCGCATCGCTGCCCCGAATCGACTTAATAAAGGCCGAGACGATATCATAGTGCTGGTCTCCGTCTTTGTCGTACCTAGATAAGGACTGTTGGGCATTCTCTTGAACTAGAGTGTTGGTGATGGTTAGCGTTTTGTTTTCTGGAAAGGAACTGATTAATATTTCAAATACATTTAATATTTTCCTGGCATCTCCACCCGATATAGCCAACAAACTCTCATACTCCTTGAATTTCACTTTTCTATTGGACAGAACAGCATCTTTCTTTACGGCTCTGTCTAATAATGCTATGAGATCTTTTTTGGTATGGTCTTTCAAAGTGTAGACATGACAACGGGATAGAAGGGCCGAGATGACCTCAAATGAAGGGTTCTCAGTAGTCGCTCCAATTAAGGTTACGATTCCTTTTTCAACAGCCCCTAATAAAGAATCTTGTTGAGATTTAGAAAAACGATGAATCTCATCAATGAATAAAATGGTTCCTTTCTCTTGGAACATACCTGCATTTTGAACCTTTGCTATAACTTCGCGCACATCTTTTACCCCGGAAGAAATCGCAGACAAGGTATGAATGGTTTTTTTTAATTTTTCAGCGATTAAATAGGCGAGTGTTGTTTTGCCGACACCTGGAGGTCCCCAAAAGATCATCGAAGGAATGATTCCAGCATCTAGTGCACGGGTTAGCGGTGCGTTTTCAGACAGTAAATGTTCTTGGCCAATATAATCTTCCAGATTTTTAGGACGCATTCTTTCTGCAAGAGGTGGGAGGCCATTCATGGTACAAATTTAAGGAAAGTTTGATTCAGTGGTCTATTTTCATGCTCATATCACTTATCCTGATTATTTTTGAGTTCGTGTTAAATGGAAAAAAAATATCGGTAGTGCTTCCAGCCTACAACGCTGCAGAGACTCTTGAGCAAACCTATCGAGAAATCCCTTTGGATATAGTGGATGTCGTTATTCTTGTAGATGATGCGAGTAATGACAAAACGTCAGAAAAAGCAAAAGACCTTGGTTTAACACATGTAATTCGCCATGAAGCCAATAAAGGATACGGGGGGAATCAAAAATCTTGTTATAAAAAGGCACTTTCCTTAGGTTCTGATATCATCATTATGCTCCATCCTGATTACCAATATACTCCGAAGTTAATTCATTCAATCTCGGGGATTATTGCCTATGATGTATATCCTGTTGTTTTAGGGTCAAGGATTTTAGGTAAAGGCGCTTTAAAGGGCGGGATGCCGATCTATAAGTATCTAGCCAACCGAATCCTCACCCTGTTTCAAAACATTGTCATGGGGCAAAAGCTATCAGAATACCATACTGGATACCGCGCTTTCTCAAAAGAGGTCTTTGACAAAATAGATATTCATAAAAACTCAGATGATTTTGTTTTTGACAACCAAATGCTTGCGCAAATCTGCTTTTCAGGCCTTGAAATAGGAGAGGTCTCCTGTCCAACAAAATATTTTAATGATTCTTCATCAATTAACTTTAGCCGCTCGGTCACTTATGGAATGGGCGTTGTTAAAACTACTTTACTATTCCGTTTGGCTAAGTGGAAAGTATACACAAATAAAATTTTTAAATAATTATGTCTGACGATAAAAAAGTAATTTTTTCTATGGTAGGGGTTACCAAGAATACGCCTCAAGGAAAACAAATCATAAAGAACATTCACTTGTCCTTTTTCTATGGTGCCAAGATTGGGATTATAGGATTGAATGGCTCAGGGAAGTCTACTGTGATGAAAATCATTGCAGGCTTAGATCAAGCCTATCAGGGCGACGTTGTTTTTTCTCCGGGATATTCGGTAGGGTACTTGCCTCAAGAGCCGGATCTGGATTTAAATAAAACAGTCAAAGAAGTCGTCATGGAGGGATGTCAGGAGACTGTTGACGTCCTGAAAGAATACGAAGAGATCAATGCTTCATTTATGGACGAAGCGGTGTTAAACGATCCTGACAAGATGGATAAGTTGATTGCTAGACAGGGCGAGGTGTCTGATAAAATTGATGCGCTCGATGCATGGGAGCTTGATACAAAGCTGGATCGCGCAATGGATGCTTTACGATGCCCGCCGGATGATCAGAAAATCGGTACGCTTTCCGGTGGTGAAAAACGAAGAGTGGCCTTATGTCGATTATTGCTTAAGGACCCAGATATTCTATTATTAGATGAGCCTACCAACCACTTGGATGCAGAATCTATTGATTGGTTAGAACAACATTTACAGCAGTATAAAGGAACCGTAATTGCAGTGACACACGACCGTTATTTCTTAGACAATGTTGCTGGGTGGATTCTTGAACTAGATCGTGGTGAAGGTATTCCTTGGAAAGGTAATTACACCTCATGGTTAGAACAAAAAGGTGACCGTTTAAAAGGGGAGGAAAAGACAGAGTCGAAGCGACAGAAAGTCCTGGCTAGAGAGCTAGAATGGGTACGAATGAATCCAAAAGCTAGACAGGCTAAAAATAAGGCAAGAATTCAGAATTACGAAAAGATGCTGTCTCAGGATTCCAAAGCAAAAGAAGATACATTAGAGATTCCGATACCTAATGGCCCACGTCTGGGAACCAACGTTATAGATGCTGATGGTGTTGCTAAATCTTTTGGTGAAAAACTATTGTACGACAACCTTAATTTCAATCTTCCTCCAGCGGGTATTGTTGGTGTGATTGGTCCTAATGGTGCAGGTAAGACTACTATTTTCAAGATGATTATGGATGAGTTACAGCCAGACAGTGGAGCTTTTCAGGTGGGCGAAACTGTGAAGTTGGGTTATGTGGATCAAACGCATAAGGACATTCATCCTGATAAATCAGTATTTGATGTGGTTTCAAGTGGTCTAGAATATGTTGAGGTCGGGAATCAAAAGATCAATTCTCGTGCATACCTCTCTAAATTCAACTTTAGTGGGTCTGACCAAAACAAGAAGGTCGGTGTCTTATCGGGAGGAGAACTGAACCGTTTGCATCTTGCGATGACATTAAAAATAGAGGCCAACGTCTTACTTCTCGATGAGCCGACAAATGACATCGATGTAAATACTTTAAGGGCTTTAGAAGAGGGGATTCAGAATTTTGCAGGTTGTGCTGTGGTTATATCTCACGACCGTTGGTTCTTAGATAGAATTTGTACTCATATCCTTGCTTTTGAGGGGGATTCGCAAGTCTATTGGTTTGAAGGAACTTATTCTGATTATGAAGAAAATCGTAAAAAGAGACTAGGAGATAACGGTCCAAAGCGAATCAAATACAGGAAAATAATATAACATCAATCGCAAATCCTTCCTTTATGAAGTCCACTGTGGTAGGCTTCTTCCAAAGCATGAAGCTCTTTAATGAGGGCTTCGCTTGGCTTTGTGTATTGCAGTTCTCTGAGGTCAGGCTGTCCAGCATCAACCCATGCGGTATACCAAATGGAACCGACGCTTAGTATTGCTTTTTTTAGGCGTCTTTCCACCATTCCATTCATTTTAGAATGATAAAGCTCACAGAATTCCTTGGAATAGACCTGTGTGGTCACATTTCCTCGACGTTCATAGCTGTATTTTCGATCTGAGGGGATTTCTTTTGTGCTTTCAACCTCCATTTCGAATACAGAGTCTAATGCGCTGTGAGAATCCCTGACGGTGCTCCAAGAAGATTCGAGCACATCTTTTATGTAGACCGCCTTTCCCACGAAATAGTCGTAGTTATCAGCGTTGACTTCAACGAGTCTACTTTCCCATAAACCATGTATTCCTCTTTGGTTAGTTAGGTGTCCATTGTAATTTTCTGTGGTGTGCAAGGGCACATGTGAATCCCCTATGTAGTGTCCTATATCTGCCGAGTATTTCAAAATGAGGTCTACGTTCTTTCTTTCAAAAGCTTTTTGTAATTTATATTTCATTCGCTGAATGTGCCAAGGAACAATCCCATATGCTTGAAGGGTGTCTTCAGTGAATTTAGCAACCGCATCCTTCCATTTCTTAGGCATAACTGCATAAGGGTCTTCTCCCTTTTTGTAAAAATGATCTAGGTCGATATAATGACATGGTGCTTCCCCGTCAACAGCATATCGCCTTTTATCTGGATCGACGGCATGTTCTGTAATGTATTCGATATGCTCTTTGTAAAAACCGAACATTTCGTTGGGGAGGGTGAATATGGATATGCGATTGATTTTTTTATGACCAAAAAAACCCCACGTAACTCTTTTCGGTGATTCAATCACAGAGAGTGATATAGAAACACAAAAAAAGAGTACTAAATATTTCATTTATTGATTGTAAAGCTTTCCGTCTCTAAGGATTGGGACTGCAGTAGAGGTGTTTGGTGTGAGGCAGTATTTAATATCTTCATTTAGATTTAGGTTTCTTAACCTGCGTCTATGGGAGCTGGATTTAAGATAGCCCATATAGTTGTCTTTTGCAGAAAGGTAAAGATATTTTGCTGCGATGGAGGAATCCTCAATGGAGGTGTAGTCTCCAGTCGCAATTAAGGCATCTGAAATTGCACCAGCGCAGATGGTGTCTTCGAGATTAAACTTGTCTTGCCAACCCGAACAAAGGCATAAGGTGTTTTTATTTTGTTTGATGAGCCACGAAACCATGGCGTCGAGATTTACTAAAGCACCAATAACTACCGTTTCGGCGCCTTTTGCTGTTTCAATCGATTTGGTTCCATTGGTGGTAGTGAGTACGACTTCTTTCCCTCTGAATTCTTCTTTCATGTAGGAATAAGGGGAATTCCCAAAATCAAATCCTTCAACGATTTTCCCTTTTCTTTCTGCACCAACGAGGTAACCTTTCTTTTTATATTCTAAAGCGTCCTCAAGGCTAGGTACAGGTATAATTGATTTGATTCCATTGTCAAAGGCTGCGCATATTGCGGTCGTAGCTCTCAACACATCGATGACCACAACGATTTCAAATTCATCTTTGAAGTAGTCATATTCTCCAGGGGTATAGCAAACTTCTACTCTCTTTCTTGTCTCTTCCATAATTATATGTTATAAAATTAAACATATGAAGGAACTTTGAGTACAATAAATGAATATTCAATTCCAGCATGAATAATTTATTTAAAATTAGCCACAAAAAA
>TARA_B110000495_G_scaffold33480_1_pt1 | contig 11402 bp, 9 predicted proteins | sample TARA_B110000495 | Tara Oceans TARA_B110000495 (sample SAMEA4398219) | marine metagenome | biome: Polar Biome; feature: [MES] marine water layer (ENVO:01000295) within the mesopelagic zone...; material: water (ENVO:00002006), including particulate matter (ENVO:01000060) such as...... | reverse complement strand
AGTTCCGCCGTTCTTTCTTTGCGTATCTTGGCAGGCATGTCGAACAGGCGGCCGTAAAAGTCAAGTGTTTCCTCGGCGGTGAGAAACTTGTAGAGGTAGGATTCTTCCGGAAGATAGCCAATTCGTTCGTTTTTGGTGACTTCGGTCGAGTTTTGACCGAACACTAGAGCCCGGCCGCTGGTCGGGAACAACAATCCGAGCAGTAATTTGATGGTCGTTGATTTACCTGAACCGTTGGGCCCGAGGAGCCCAAAAATCTCGCCTTTGCGAACCTCAAGATCAAGCGCATTTAACGCGCGAACCTTTTGTCGACCCCAGAAATCGCGGTAGACCTTGGTTAAGTTTTGCGTTTCGATGACGATGTTGGGATCGTAATCGGGATTGGTTTGTTCTAATTTTCCGGTCGCTTGAGGGGCTTGTTCCGTGGGAGTGTCGGCAGACATTGTGAACGGTTTCTCCGGTTAGAATTTCGTTGAGTGAAGCTTAATTGTGGCCGGGAACGCGTGGTTTCCCGGAAAATGGACGTTTATTTTTATTGACTAGCCGAGCGAGCCCGAGTGAATCGGAAGATTTGATGAAAATCCACCGCTACAAATCGATATACGCCGGGATTGAATCAAAGGTTCAGGGGAGGCCCCGAGTCCGGGAAATGGACTAGGTTTCTCCTCTAATCAGCTAGATTATGACCTAAGAAAACCAGTTCGTTGGACAATTTTAGTGCGATTTAACAAGGGCTGAGCGCTAATCAGTTGAAAAACCGGACTTGAACCGTCATCTTACGTAACCCCCATCTTAAATGCCGGTGATTTGATGCACCATGACTTATATGGAAAAAATCAAGTTAGCGGGCGTATGTCCTTCTAATAATTCATACAAACCGTTATGAAATGATTCCGAGAGTTGCGGCGATTATTGTCGTCTGGCCGCATTCGCAACGAATAGACGTTTCAATCCAAATAACAGGCAGTGTTTGACGCAATCGTTATGCATCATTTCAAAACGGAAATTCCAAATTTGTTGGAGGAGCATCTTTCACGCCTCTATGACCGAATCAACTATGAACGGCAGGATCCGGTGGACAACGAGCATTTTAAGCTCAATAAGATGCGGGAAATTCTGACTCGTCTCGGTAATCCGCAATCGAAATACCCGATCATTCACGTCGCCGGAACCAAAGGAAAAGGTTCGGTGTCCAACATGCTTGCGAGGATTCTAAGTGCAGGAGGGAAACGCACGGGAGTCTACACCTCTCCTCACCTTGATTCAATTCACCAGCGCATCGAAATTGACGGAAAGTACATTTCCGATGAGCAGTTGCTCGAAGTCCTTCAGCGATTAGATCCCATCATTCGCGAAATGGACAAGCAAGCCGAGTGTAATGAATCGAAGAAATTGACGTTTTTTGAGATCACGACGGCTGCCGCTATCGAATTTTTTGCCAACCAGGGTTGTGATGCTGTTGTTCTCGAAGTGGGATTGGGTGGCCGTCTGGATTCCACCAATGTTTGCGTACCGGTGACGAGTGTTATCACCAACATCAGTCTCGACCATACGAGGCAATTGGGCGAAACACTGGCCGAGATTGCTGCTGAGAAAGCTGGGATTATCAAAGAAGGTGTCCCAGTTGTCAGTGGCACGGTCGCCCCGGACGCAGCCAAGGTTATTGAAGAAATTGCAAATACCAAACAAGCTCCACTGTTTGTTTACGGAAGTGACTTCAAAGACTATCCGGTCGAGGGACAAGAGTTTCGGGTCGAAGGTGAAGTTTCGCCGGAGACAGGTAATGGCTCCACGCCGTTGCCCCCTGTTCGCTATAACGTCTCCGAACTACGACTTAAGTTGATCGGGGCACATCAGCGTCGAAATGCGTCGATCGCTGTCGCGGTTATTGAAACGCTCAATGCCCGAGGGTGGGGAATCGCAGATTCATGTATTCGCACTGGGTTGTCGATTGCTAGTTTGCCAGGCCGAACTGAAATTATTTCGACGCACGCAACGGTAGTGCTTGATATTGCTCATAATGTTGCCTCGGTCAAAGCCATGTTAAGTGCATTGAGAACCGATTTAGTGGAATGGAAGAACGCGTCGCTTCGTTCGTTGATTTTCGCGACCAGTCGTGATAAAGATGCCCGGGGAATGTTAGAGGAATTGTTGGTGCATTTTGACCAAGTCGTATTAACGCGGTATCAGGACAATCCGCGTGGTAAATCAGAGCGCAAGCTTTTTGAATTGGCTCAGGAAATTGCCGAGCAAAAAAATTCAGAAGGACAGCGTGTGGCCACCTTTTTCACGGAGCCTAACCCAGACTCGGCTTGGAAGTTTGTAAACCAAGGGCTCGGTTCTGGGGCCGATGGTGAGCTAGATTCTGAGGACAAAGGGAAGGTTTTAATCTGCATTTCAGGTTCCGCGTTCCTCGTAGCTGAACTCAGGAAAACCTGCATTGCAGATCGCATCGTAAGTTGATGTTGCTGTGGCGATTGAGCTGAGCCGATTTTTTGCTAGACGATAATTTGATCGGTTGTCTTGGGTGTGTTGGTCTTAAAACGGGAAAACGGCGGAACGTGAGATTGAGTTGTTTTGTTTTGTTTTTTGACGGAAAATAGGAACTTCGGGTTCTGTTAACATGACTTAGTGAACTCAGCGGACTGGGTTTTCGTTCGACCAACCCAGTGCCTTGCAATCATGATCTGCTTGGGAATTCATTGATTTCTTTATTCGACCGGCATGATTTTTATGAGAAAAATAATTACGATCGCCGTCCGTGAGTATCGAGCGATGGTGGGGACGAAAGCATTTTTGTTTTCGATCATCATGATGCCGGTTCTGATGATGGGCAGTCTGTTTGCAATTGAATTGATGCGAAACGCGATCGAAATTCATGATCGTAAAATTGCTGTTATTGATCACTCGGGGGAATTCGTTGAGCTTTTGATTATTGAAGCAAATCAGAAAAACCTATCCGTCGATCAAGGCATGGGGAACGGTTTTCAATCCGAGGGTGAATCGGAAGATGCTCGGGGGGATTTATTAGGTGGAGCGTTCGACCGTTATTTTATCGAACGAATCTCACCAGAAGAGGCGAGCGATGAATTTAAGTCGCATCTTTCGGATCGTATTCGAGATCAGGATCTTTATGCTTTTGTGGAAATTCCCGCCGACATCAGCAGCGGGGCGAGCGAAATGAAGATTCGGTTTTATTCTCAGGATTCCAGTCTTTCGGTGGCGCGCAGTTGGTTGTCTACCATTATCAATACATCGGTTCGCGAGGCTCGGTTTGCCAGTGCCGGAATAGACCCTGGCGCCGTAGCGGAAGCCAGCATTCCAATCGAAGTCGTTGGAATGGGTTTAGTCGATCGCGCCTCGGATGGTGGGTTCAGTGCCGAAGAAGAAAACGACCCGATGAATGCAATTTTTCTGCCAATGAGTGTCATGATGATGATGTTTATGGTTATCTTCATGGCTGCTCAGCCAATGTTAGAAAGTGTGCTCGAGGAAAAATCGCAGCGAATTGCAGAAGTTTTACTTGGTAGTGCGAACCCCTTTCAATTGATGAGTGGGAAATTACTTGGAACTGTGGGCGGGTCGTTAACCGTATTTGTGATTTATATGATTGGCGCTTTTGGGCTGGCATGTTGGCAAGGTTATTTGGATCAGATTCCATTTCACCTAGCACCTTGGTTTGTCGTCTTTCAAATTACGGGCGTGCTTTTCTATTCCGCAATTTTCATGGCCATTGGAGCTTCGGTATCTCAACTCAAGGAAGCGCAATCGATGTTATTGCCGGTCTGGATGTTGATGATGAGCCCGATGTTCGTATGGTTGATGGTCGTTCGCGATCCCTTAGGAGTGATGCCGACCTATTTTTCTTTCTTTCCGCCGGCGACACCGACAGTCATGATGCTGCGTTTGGCAACGGGGCAGGCGATTCCATGGTGGCAGCCGGTGGCGTCCATTTTGATCATGACGGTGTCGACCATTTTGATTGTGATCGTGGCAGCAAGAATTTTTCGCGTTGGAATTTTATGGCAAGGGAAAACGCCCAAACTACGTGAAATTCTCAGGTGGGCGGTCACGGGATAAACAGTTTCTGATGGCGGATGCAGCCATACCAACGGTCAGGGACGCGAGCCCGTTTACTCAGGTTTTTCAGTGCTGATTTGTTTCGATATCCACTCGATTGCCACGCCCTGAGGAGCCTGCTTTGCGACCAAAGTTGGGCGAAGGTAGCGGACCTCTTGGCGCTGACCGGCGATCCGAAAACGATCGCCTTTTTGAAGGATTGGGCGCGGTTCGGGCATTTCTCCAAAGGCATAGCTGCCGGCAGCTTGGCATGGAAACCAAGTCCCATCCCCGTTGGCGTTGGTCAGATAAAACTCGGGATAGGTATGCCCAGGTATCCAAACGGCGCGGGCGGGAATCCCTTGAGCCCGACAGATGGCGATAAACAAGGAGGAAAGTTCTTCGCAGTCTCCGTGTTTGACTTGCAGGGCTCTCAGGCAAGTGTGAATTTGTTTATCGAATTTATATTCTATGTTTTCTCGAACCCAGCCGTAGTTTTTTTCGACTTGTGACCAGGCGTTGAGGGATTCATCCTCGAGAGAGCTCGCGAGTTTTCGAATTTCCTTAGAATTACTTTCGATATACGGACTGGGTTTGAGAAATGGCTTAACCTCGCTCGGTAATTTCCCGCCACTGGTAAATTCTAAAGTGTTTTTTGGGCGAGTTAAAAAGCTCTTTTTAATTTTGAATCGAATGACTGCCGTTTCCGATTTCCCGGCGGCCATTCGGTTGACCGAAAAGGAGAACTGTTGCGTCTGTTTGGTTGGGTTTTTAAATCTGATTGGGCCAACTCCGTTCGATTTTTCCTCCGATAGGATTTCGATTTCTTGCTCAGGCCAGGTCATGGGGATCGGGACCGTCGCTGTGATGCCTCGGGCGTCGCTTGGCGAGGTTAATTTAAGCCCGAATTCCCAAATGGTTTCGACGGGTTTCTCATTCATCGCGTTTGATAGTGACGGCGTCAGAAGTCCATTTTCACTCGAGTTTTGCGTTTGACCCATCACAGAGGTTTGCATTAATAGAATGACAAACAGGACGCGTATGTAATTCGAGATCAGTTTGTAATTGTTCATGGACACGGGCCAAATTGGCGAGTTTATGTTTTGACGACGCAGAGAAATTAGTCTTCGAGCAGGACACGTTGGAATGCGACTGCGGGTTTAGATTTCCCTTGGCAGGTGGCAAATTCTCCCACGAATTTCTGGCGGCTTTCTTTTTCGGGAACTTTGATGCAATCTCCCTTTTGAAGAACGATTCGCGGTTCCGAGTACGAGCCAAATTCTCGAACACCCCCTACGCTGCACGGAAACCAATGAGCTTTACCCTCAGAGTCGACCAGCATGAATTCCGCGTATTGCGTTCCCTGGACCCACACCATCCTCGCTGGGATTTTGTGCGCGCGGCACATGGCAACGAAAAGCCCTACTTTATCCTCATTGCATCCTAGACGGTCGCGGAAGACTTTGATTGTGTCGCGAGGCGGTTCTGATGTGTCTTCAATATTGTCGCGTACCCAGTCGTAAATCGCTTCGATTTCCGACCATAGGGTGTCCTGCTCTGCGACAATCGATTTGACTTGCTTTTTTAATTTTGAATCACGGAAGTTAATTTGAGGTCCAATTCCTAAGTATGGCTTCCCATCACGTTGGCTTGTTTTTGGCCGAACAAAAAGACTTGGATCTTGCGGGGCATTGATTTGACTGGTGGAAACTAAAAAGGTCATCGAAATCGTGATTTCTTCACGCGGCCTAATCTGTGGAATCTTGGCGATAATTTGCCTAATGCCGCCGTCGAGATCACGATAACCTACGTTGGCGATATTGGTTGGGATTTCGTCTTCAGCAACCGCAACGGATTGTTCGGGCCACTCGGTCGGGATTGGCATGGTGAGGAACATGTTAACGGCCGGTCCGGAACCACCGCGGATTTTGGCCGTCACTTTCCATTTGGTGGTAACGGGGTTCGAAAAGGTCACCCCTTCGATCGCAGTTTCTTGCGTTTTCTGATCCTCGCTGACGGTTTGTAATTTCTCGGGGGTCAGATCGGCCGCCGGTGCTGGCGAGAATGGGAGCCAAAATAGGGCTGCGATTAAGCCGGTCGCGATAGAAAAAAAGAACTGAGATGTGTTACATCGACGCATGGTAATACCCATTTTATAAAACCGTTCCGTTACATAATACATCGTATCGATTGCTTCGTAGCCCTTATTTTTTTGCCGGGTTGAGGAAGATGCTTACGAGGTTCGGTCTCAAAAGTCTCGGTTTTATGGATTATATAGGCCAGATTGGGTTGGGAGTTGTCTGTCTTGGGAAGGGGCAACGCGCAGGTGAATCTCGTTAGCAAGATGGTCGTCAAAGACCGCCGCAAAGTTGCAAACGCAAAAAGAGCGGCAAGCACGAAGCTTACCGCTCTTTTGGATCAGGAGGTTTTTCTGGTCTGCAGCTATTATCGTGGGTCTGCAGATTGGACCATTTCATGATGATTAAAAATCTGGGGGCGAGACAATGTCACTCACTAGGCCAGCGTTAAACGAGTTAGTCGTATTGAGAAAACTGGTTTCTGCCGGGGCCGGTGATGGAGAAGGAACCTGTCCGGTATCTACAGGCGCGTTGATTGCAGGCTGCATTGTCGGGTCAAACGTTCCGCAGTTGTCGCATAACGGGGCAACGTTGGAGTCGCAGTTCATCATCTGTCCCGCTGGGGCGTTGCAAGTACTGCAAGCATCGCCCTTACACCAAGATCGCAGTTTCGATCGAATGGGTTTGTTTTTGAAAGGGTGAGCGATTGAGTAATCGTTGCAAGCGCATCCACTCATTAATCCAGCTAAACACATGCAAGCCGCAAATTGTAAAAATCGTTTCATCGCCATGTCTTCCCATGCCAATCATATGGATACAGTCGAAATCAAGGAGTTGATTTCGGGTGTAGAAACGTACAACACAATAAATGATGTGCAAGTACATCACGTGTATTTTTTACAACATCTGCAAAAATATCAGGAAGTTCGGCCTAAAACCGACCTACAGTACTTCGAAACACTTTCTCACGTCCATCAACATTTCCGTTTGTAGCTAACATGCGGATTAATTCGAAAAGTTGTATTTCCAATGAATATTACTTCTCTGAAACTTCAAACTTGGATTCTCAGTTCACTATTAACCGGTGTCTTGTGCTTGGTTAGCCCTTCCGTATTCGCTGAAGACTATTCAGCGAAAGAGAATAAGTTGGAGAACGTTAAATCGGCGTTTACTTTGTCGGGATACGAAGCTGAAAACTCGGTCAACGAGACTCGCTGGAACTCGGAGATCACCCAAGGCGAGGACGGGGAAGGTCAATGGGTCGAGACAATCGATACGCGTGGACGAACACGGATGATTCAAGTCTGCCCTCGAGATGACGTCTGGCTAATTTCCGCACGTGATTCTCACTGCCGTCCTTGCGACGCGTCTTTGCTGGAATGTTCCCGTCTGGTGAACGGGTGTTGGCAAATCGAGGATCTTGAGAATCTTACGAACGACCATGCCAATGACAAAACTAAAGTCACCATGATTTACGTCCACGGCAATCGAACTGATTTGAAGTGGGCGAAATCAAGAGCGATACAGTTTTACGACAGTTCCCTTCGCAGTTGCGAGCGTCCAGCGCTAAGATTTATAGTTTTTGCCTGGAAGTCGGAGGCTGAGAAAATACGTCCTATTCCGGATTATAAAATTAAATCAAATCGTTCGGTTACCGTTGGCAAGGCGTTTTGCGAGCTACTGAATCATTTCGAGGATCGAAAAATGTTTCTGGGGGGATTTAGCCTTGGAGCACAGGTTGTATTGTCGGCAATGTCGGAGGCGGAAATGCAGTCGGCGGCATCCAAAGTTGGGAAATATCAAGTGGCCTTCATTTCGCCAGCAATTAATTCAGAGTTCTCCAAGGCGAGTTTGGCCATTTATCCACAGAATACCCTGGTTGGACACACCGATGTATTTGTTAGTCGCGACGATTGCGTTGTGAAGGTTTCGGAAGCAATTACCCGGCGCACCAATGACTCATGTTTCAGCATCGCCGATCTGGTTGGCTACCAGGGTGGAGACTCTATTTCTGTCCATGATATTACTTGTGAAGTGACGAAACACCATTCCATCGATAATTACGGTCGCTCGCCTGCTATAATCTCGCGGGTTTGTGAATCGTTGAACGAGGTTTTTAAAGACGGTCAAGCCGTTTCCGGTTCCAGCGAAGCGAGCGAGTAACGCATTGGGACTTGGCCCAATGGGGGATGAGTAGCAACGCCTTTCAAATTTAGTGTTGCTGAGGTGGCTTTGATTTGGTGCCTCGCGGTAGCCCGCGGAAGTGACTTTGGAATGATTTTGCCCGAACAGTTTCGCAAACGGGGTGTTTCAAAGTGGTCTCAATCATGAATTTTGACTTGCAAAGCGGGCGGGTTGGCCTACTATGGTCGCTTCTTTCTAACAAACGATTTAGCCGGTAGATTGACGCTTCCGGGGTTTGCAATGGCGACTTCGAAAGCGGCGAAGGGCGTCAAATCTATTTTTATTGGGCCTGCCAACAATGTATACGCTGTTGATCATCTATTGCGTTTTGATCGCGTTGGCGTCGCTGTTTGGTGGTTCGGTCCCCTCGTTGGTAAAACTGACTCACCGACGAATTCAATTAACGCTTAGTTTTGTTTCTGGCGTGATGTTAGGCGTCGCGTTTCTGCATTTACTGCCTCATGCGTTTTATAAACTGGGCAGCATCGAGTGGACCGCCGGTATCGGGTTGGTCGGTTTGCTATTCATGTTTTTTATGATCCGGATGTTTCATTTTCACCAGCACGATCTGGCGGTAGATCTGGAGCACGATCACAAACACAAACAATTGTGCGATCACGAGAATGATCACCATCACGTTCATTGCGAAGATCACGGCGGCAGTGTAGATATTAGTTGGCTTGGACTCTGTTTCGGGCTTGCAATCCATACGATTATCGATGGAATTGCTCTGGCCGCGGTCGTACAGTCGACCTCTCCGACAGGGCTGTCGCTGGCAGGATTGGGTGTATTTCTTGCCATTGTCTTGCACAAGCCATTAGACGCGTTATCGATTACGTCGTTGATGGCCGCGCGGGGTTGGAATGTACAACAGCAATTAACGGTTAACTTGGTGTTCGCCTTGATGTGTCCACTGGGAGCGATTCTATTTGCCTTTGCGATCGACCAAAATGTTGCTTATCGCGATTTAATTCTCGGGGTCGCTTTGGCTTTTTCAGCCGGTATTTTCCTTTGTATCTCACTGGGAGATTTACTTCCTGAGGTGCATTTTCATTCGCACGACAGATTGAAATTATCGGGCATGTTACTGCTGGGTGTTCTGATTGCCTTTGTTATCGAATTGACCCATCAGCACGATCAAGAAGCGCCGCTGGAGAAGCCGCGTGTAAGTGCCGCCGGGGAAATAGGGAGTTGATCGGGGCCAATACAATTAGTTGCGGCCAGTCTAGTTAGTCTAGTCAGGCTTGAGGAGGAGTTGATGGGCCGAAACTGCGATCGGCATCATTTTCGTCGGTAGGCGAGATCGCATTTTCAGATTCGATAAATTGTTTCAGTTTTTGAAGGCTCATCATATATTCCGTCTTCATGCGAGATGGGAATAGCCATCCGAAGTATCCGTAGAATGGGCCCCATGGCAATTTTCCATTACTGGACCATGAAACGGTTGTCGAGTCTTCATTCTCAACAAGCTCGAAACTGCTAAACATCCTCGGCCGTTTTTCAAAATCTGTGGAATACTCGATAACCCGACTCGGGGTCGATTCCGTGATCCATATTTTTCCTTTTCCACGGGTATCGGTCCAACTCAAGGCTGCCCCCTTCCCCGACTTCTGCTCGTTAAACTGCATTTCTAAGTCGGTGATTTTAGCGGGATTATATTGCCGTGACCAATTGGGCCAATTTTCGAACGAATCCAGCTGGGCGAAGATTGCCTCCGGCTTTCCTTGTATGGCAAGTTCGGATTTGAACGAATAGGAACGTGGAATCAAACAGCCAAGCAATGCAAAAACTAAAACGACAGATCCGAACAGAAGTAGCAATCGAAAATAATATTTAAGCATTGATGGATTACTTAACCGTTTGATGAGAAAACTAAAAGACGGGCAAAGCGTACAGGTTTTAGTTGTTAAGGCGTTTGATTTTTAAATTTCGGAATTCGACAGGGTCGTTATGTCCTGCAAGTCCAAAAAACCCGGAGGTTCGATCTTTACCCGGGTGTGGCCTGTCAGCCATGAATTTGGACACCTTGCTTAGGTCACAATCAAGAATAACCGTTCCGTTTAACTCGACTTTGATTTTAGAACCTGTGACGGTCACCTCCTGGAAATTCCATTCACCCACAGGTCGGTGGTAACCGCGTTGCGCCGCGGCCATTCCGTAGGCAGAGCCATGGTACTGTCGTTCATCAAGTTGGTTAAATTTTTTCGCTTCGTTATCGAGTACCTGCAGTTCGCACATTCCTTGATAAGCGGTATCGCCGTTGCCGGGATAGCGAATGGCGAGCCCGTTGTTTCCTCCAGGTGGAAGCTTGAACTCGAGCCGAGCGACAAAATCTTCGTATTCGTTTTTCGTATGGATCGTTCCGCCCTTCCCTTTCTTGCAGCGAATGCTGCCGTCAATGACCTCGTAATTACCAAGTGGGCCTTTCCAATCGGTTAGGTCGGTTCCATTGAATATTGATTCAAACCCTTCGTCATTTTTCGAGTCGAGAATCCGGTTCGCTTCTTCAGGTCCAAGGTCGCGAGCGTAGATGTTACGCCACTTAATTTGGCCGCCGTGTGTTTGGAGTTGTATTGGCCCTTTTGCAATCAAGGGAAGTTTGTTCTTCTTGTCCCAGTAATTCGCCATGATGGCATGGTCAACGACCTGCTTGTCGTTGAGCCAAATACTTGTTCTCGACCCGATCTGCTGAATTTTCACCCGATTCCATTCACCGAACGGACTGTCTGCTAACACGAGCGGGTCCTTGCCAGCGGATCCCCCGGGGTTGTTCCATAGTCCGCCGGATCCCTTGTCAGCTCCCAGTTTAAATTTGTTCTTGTCGGTATAGTCCCAGATCTGCACCTGAGGGGTGGCTTTGAGGTAGATACCACTGTCGGCCAGTGGAACGGTTTTGTATTCGATCAGGAGTTCAAAATCGCCGAACATCTTTTCAGAAGTCAAAAAAGGCCCCTTGCCCTCATTAACAATTTCTCCGTTTTCTACTCGCCAAAACTTATCAGTTGTTGCTTTCGCATCGGCGATTCTTTTGGCTTTTGCAGCGTCGTCCATTTTTAACAGACTACGCGGATCATACGTTTT
>TARA_B110000495_G_scaffold84363_1_pt1 | contig 11467 bp, 11 predicted proteins | sample TARA_B110000495 | Tara Oceans TARA_B110000495 (sample SAMEA4398219) | marine metagenome | biome: Polar Biome; feature: [MES] marine water layer (ENVO:01000295) within the mesopelagic zone...; material: water (ENVO:00002006), including particulate matter (ENVO:01000060) such as...... | reverse complement strand
GAGCATCCCGCAAACAAAACTAAAAATAAAATGGGTAGAAACTGGTTATTCATGCTTTTTTAATCTTTCTTAATTATAGAGTAAATAATTTGTAAGAGACTTTAAACTTAATCAAAAGAATTAATATTATTTCTGATTTTATCAATATCAAGATTATTTTTGGAACCATCTGCCCATTGAACTACAACTTTTTCTATATTTTTTTTATTTCCTAAAAACACTACAGGAGCTGATTGCGAAAGATAACCCCCACCAATATTTAGCTCATGAAGCTGAATGGAATCATTATTATAATAGACCCAGATTTTTGACCCGGCATACTTACGTCCTTTTGGAAAATCAGGCAACCTTAGAGCAAAAGACCTCGACTCTTTTTGATTAATAAATAATTCATAGTTAGCATTATTTACTCCGACAAAAAAATCAACACTCCCGTCGTTATTAAAATCATGCGTGGTCAAAGTCGTCGCGTCACCAGAAACAACTAAACCACTTTCACCTGCAGAGATAGGTGTGAATACCCCTGTTCCATCACCAAGCAATAGCTGGCTCACACCACCTTTCATATATCCAGTTTCTCTTTGTGGTCCTGAAAAATTTTGGACGACATATAAGTCTAAATTGCCATCTCCATTCACATCACACAAGCTAGATCCAAATATTGGACTGGCTTGCGCGACTCTAGGTAAAGGGCGAAATTCAAAAACAATATCACCGTTTGAATCTTTTGAGTTTATTAAAATAGCTGAAGCCAACTCATTAGCAACAAATTTTTCAGCCGAGTTTAATAGTGCTTCTGTATATATATCTTCAACAGATGAAATAGCGAAATCATGGTACGTTGGAAATTTTTCTTTGATCATTGGCATTGCATTGCTTGAGCAACTAAGCCCCCTCCTTGGTAGGCATACGTTTTGTTCAAACTTTGCCTCAATGATATTCTTTTGACCACTGCCATAGAAATCGCCATAAAATAATAATTCCGGATCTGCCTTAGTTGCTTTGTATTTTGTGTTAAGTCCTGCATTGCCAACAATAAAATCTGTATCACCGTCATTATCGATGTCACCGCTGCTAATACTATTAAACCAGCCAAATTTTTCTCCAAGACCGACCTTATTAGTTTGCTCTATAAGCTTACCTGAATTATTACGGAAAAAACGTATTGGGCCCCATTCATAAGAGATAAGTAAATCGGTCCAATCGTCTCCGTCAATATCTGAAAAAATAGCACTAGTCACCATGCCTTTTTGCTTTAAATCTGGCGCGATGTCGTCTGTTACATCAACATATTTAGGACCTATGTTTTTTAACACATAAGATCTAGGGTTTTGAGGATATTGACCAGGGACGACCCTTCCACCTATGAACAGTTCGAGCCTACCATCCTTATCAATATCAGCTGCAGAAATAATTCCACCACTATCATGCATTTTTGGTAATAGTCCAGAGAGCCCACTCGAATAATTACCGCTACCATCATTTAAATATATACGATCCTGTAAGATTTTGTCTCCTTGCCAACACTCCACTCCGCCACTTACTACATATAAATCAAGATCACCATCATTATCCGGGTCAATGAAAATAGACCCCATATCTTCATGCTGAGCATCTTTTATAAATATTTTTTGCGGTTTGTTCTCAAAATCACCTGAGCCATTATTAATATAAATTCTACCACCAGAACCGGATGCCCCCCCAAGGTATACATCATCATCTCCGTCACCATCAACATCTCCCCACGAAACTCCAGAGCCAAGTTGTGACAATTTATTTGGCAATAGTTTTTCTCTCTTGAAATCATTAAATATCTTTTCACGATGTTGAACTTTCGATAACGAACTATTACTTTTCTTAAACATTCTTTCATGTTTTGGTTTTAAGTTTTCTGAATTATTTTTTTCTACTATTGTATAAAGGTGCCCTACTGGTACATTCTCTAAATTTTGAACTACCCCAGAAGGCCAGCGTATCGTGATTTTATTCGCTTTTTCATAAGCTCCAAGACCAAAATGGATTACAGATTCACTTGAAGACATAAAGCCTCTCGAACTCGAGACATATCTAATCATAATTTTTGAACTTTTATCATAGTGCATTTCTACCCTCGCCCCTAAACCTTGGCTATTTGTCTCTTTCCCCCTTAGATCCAACCGTATAGAATTATTATACATTAAATTATTATGATAAATACGAACTGGCTCATCAAAACCGTTCATTATTATGTCTAGATCTCCATCTCCATCAAGGTCTCCAAGAGCAGAGCCGGTACTTACACCAAAATGATCGAGGCCCCAGTTTGAACTGACATCCTCAAATTTCAAATCTCCTAAATTTTTAAAGACCATATTTTTAAGCTTATAGGGTTCTTGATCATTCCAAAAATCAAAATTATCAACTGATTTGCTTTTTTGACTACGAAAACGATCTTTTGCATCCCCGTTTCCAAAATCACGTGACATGCCATTAGTAAAATAAACATCTTCATAACCATCATTATCTAAATCACCAAATTTTACAGTCCAAGTCCAATCCGTTGCCGATAAGCCAGAAAGGTATCCAACTTCCATAAACCTACTGGCACCTGTATTTAGATATACCATATTGCGCATATATTGTGGGGGGTTTGGAAAATTAAGAAACCAAGCTTCACTGTTAGGTCCCGTCATCGCCCCCATAGATACTTTATCTCGATAATGATTGCTACCAGCCATATCCGAAGCCATAAAGTCAATTTTACCATCATTATTTATATCACTGTAATCAGACCCCATAGAAAACCAAGGTGTGTAAGGAACAGCCTGATCTGTTACATCTAAAAATTGCACAATACCTTTTTCATTTAATCCCATATTTTGAAATAAATGATCTGGTCCCATGAAATCATTTGCGACATAAAGGTCCGGTCTACCATCATTATTATAATCCCACCATGTTGCTGATAAACCATAGTACGGATTTTTTCCTATTCCAGACGCCTCTGTTATATCAACAAAATATCCATTTTCGTTTTTATAGAGGTAATCATACTGACCGGCATTAATTAAAGCTGGATAGGTACCTGGTCTCTGTAAAAAGTAACCAAGCTCTTTATGTTCTGGCTTAATTTGAAGTTTTCCATTTTTACCACCTGTTATTTTTGTCATAACAGAGTCAGTATCCATGGTCAATCTATTTGTTAGGAGGTAAGCATCTAGATCTCCGTCATTATCATAATCCGCAAAGGCCATCATAACACTTGCCCCTTTGTAGTCTAGGCCATATGCCTTAGCCTTTTCTATAAAACTTCCTTTATTATTGATATATAATTTATTTGGGCTATCAAAACCGCAAACATATAAGTCTAACCAACCATCATTATTGATATCAATAAAAGAAACTCCTGTGCTCCACATTTTATTGTCAGCAACACCTGCACTTTCTGTAACATCCTCAAATCGCATTCCACCTAAATTTTTATACAATCTCCCTCCGTCTTGCTGCCTAGAAAGGAATACGTCTTGAAGCCCATCATTGTTATAATCTCCTATTGCGACACCAGCGGATATGAAAGAATTCTCAAGTTGATTTTTATATTGAGGATCAGGATCCCATTTGTTTATAAAATTAATACCAGTTTTGCTGGAATCAATATGTATGTAGGTATTTGATTTTTTTCGACTCTGAAACGTATTATTAAATGGCTCAGCAGACAGAACCTGTTTTTTTGAGATAAGCGCATTGATTCTAGTTTTAACCTCTCTAGAAATAGCTACTTTGCTTTCAGTATTGTTTCGTAAAGAATCACAACCACCTAGAAAAATGATCATCATCAATGATATTAAAAAAACTTTTTTAATAAAAACAAACCCCTTAAATAAAAGTTTAAGTTTTAAAATTTGCCTAAAAAGAGGTTCGTAATAAATTTATTAATACTTCTAATTGGCACCTTCTATTTTAAATAAGATAACTTTTAAAATAAATAAAAGTTCATACAAATATTAAAAATACACTACTTTTAAACTCTTAAGGATTACAATTAATTAACTATATTGAAAAATAATCAACATCTTATGGTGATCGACCCAGCTGCTATCACTCCTTGTATTGAGTCCTTCAATCGCATCTCAAGAGTAGTGCCTTTCCCGGTCACATACCACTTACCGGCACTTTATAATGCGGATAGCTTATTAAAAGAATACGATCACAGTTCAACAAAGGGTATTATTATCCTTGGGAGCGCCACATCAGTCAATGATGAAAATATATGGCAGGATAAAATTATCAAAATTATTTTAGATGCATCCAAAAATAAGATTCCTATTCTAGGGCTCTGCTACGGACATCAATTGATAGGTAAAGTTTTTGGCGGAAAAGTTGAACCTTTGTGGAATGGAGAAATAAAACAGGGCAATAGAGTCGTCCACTTAAAAGAAAGCGCGATATGGGGTAAACCCAAATCTGGTCAACTACTATATTCTCATCAAGATGGCGTGACAAATGCACCACCTGGTTTTACTGTTTTGGCATCTAGTGATATGGTTTCTATTGAAGCAATAGCTAGCGAGAATAAACCTATATGGGGATTTCAGACGCACTTAGAAGCCACTAACTCATTTGTGAAAGAGCATCAAATGGGACCAAGCGGCATTCAAGAATCATTTGATTTCGGCCATATGCTTTTAGATAGCTACCTATTTTCATTAAAATGATTAAATCAATTCATGCTTTAAGTTTAATTCTTTTATTAAATTTTTACATTTCTTGCTCTCCCCCAAGATCACTCTATAGAATGGAGGGATCTACTGCCTTAATAAAAAAAATAAATAAACTAATTGTGGATTCAGGAGTCGATTTGAATATGAGTATCCAAATTGTCTCGCTAGATGAAGATAAAATGCTCTATGACTATAATAGTCAAAAACTTTTGATGCCTGCTAGTACAAACAAATTATATACTTGTGCAGCATCGCTGTATTATTTAGGAAAAGATCACCGCTTCGAAACACAGGTTCTGGCAAGAAAAAATAATCTTATTTTGAGAGGTGGTGCTGATCCAGATTTAAAGATAGAAAACCTAGATTCGCTTTCTATTGAAATCTCAAAAAAATATAAAAACATCGATACCCTATTCGTTGATGATTCTTTTCTAGATAGTTTAAACTATGGGGAAGGTTGGATGTGGGATGAAGGACCATGGTGGTACGCAGCTCCAATTAGCGCATTATCAATAAATGATAATTGTATTAATTTTTATTTAGAACCAGGGTCATTAGGTCAAAAAGCGTCAGTAAATTATTTTCCCAAAACATCTTATATAACTGTATTAAATAAATCTTTAACTGTTAACGACACACTCGATTTTAAAAAAATTAAAATTGATCGGAATTGGCTCGATTCAAAAAATGATTTTATTATAAATGGTGAAATCATGGATACGGCTAAAATTGATACATTCTATAGAAATATTAATAACCCGACTATTTTTGTTGGAACAGTTTTCAGAGAGCTTTTAAAAAAAAACGGATCTAAAGTAAAACACCTATCAACGATTTCTAAAAGGCCTAATGACTATTTTAATTTAATTGGACATCAGTCAGATGCACTACTTTCATCGGCAAAAAATCTTATGAACGAAAGCGATAATTTAACAGCAGAACTTTTTATTAAATCAATAGGCGCTTTAGATACTTTACCAGGTACTTGGAAAACAGGCTTAGACAGTGTTAAATCTTTTTTAGCAAAAGAGGTCCTAATAGATACTTCAAATATCAGACTGGCTGATGGTTCCGGAGTCTCTCGCTACAACCTAACTAGCTCAGCTCAATTAATTGCCTTGCTAAAATGGATGTATAAAAGTGACTATAAAGATGATTTCATTTATACTTTACCTGGAGGAGGCTGGCCAAAAAGCACTTTAGAAAAAAGATTCAAAACTGAAGCCGGGTTGGTTAGAGCAAAAACAGGAGGGCTATCCGGTGCCCGAAACCTAGCAGGATACATTAACTCTAAAAAATATGGAGATGTTGCATTTGCTATTCTAATGAATGGTTATATAGGTTCATCCTCAAAATACACTCGTTTGCAAAACCAAATTGTAAAAGCAATAATATATGATTAAGCCCAACGCTCTACATAAAAATTCAACAATAGGAATCATTAGCCCTTCATATTGGCTAGATGAAGAAATTTTAGTTTCGACATCAAAATATTTTTCAGAGCTTGGCTATAAAATCGTATTTGGAAAAAGTAATAAGTTGAAATGGGGACCTTTTGCAGGCACACCGCAAGAAAGAGCAGATGATTTTCATCGTATGTTTGAGAATTCTAAAATAGATGCCATCATATGTGCTAGAGGTGGTTATGGTGCAAATAGAGTCCTCCCTCTCCTTGATTATAAACTCATAGCAGAGAATCCCAAAATTTTTGTTGGATATAGCGACATAACTGCATTTTTAACCTCCATAACTCAAAAAACTAAATTGGTTACATTTCATGGCCCAATGTTAACGACCTATAAAGAATCATGGATTGAGTATAATTATGGCTTAATGCAGCGAGTATTATTTGGCGAAAAATTTATTAAACTATTTAGCCCCAATGAACTTGAGCCAAAAATATTAAAAGAAGGAAAAGCGACAGGACCTTTATGGGGCGGAAATATGTGCTTACTAACGAACAGATTAGGTTCAGTTGATAAATTAAATACTAATGGAACTATATTATTTCTTGAAGATATTGATGAGTATTTATATTCTTTTGAAAGAATGCTAATACATATGCGTAATTCAGGAATGTTTGACAATATTAAAGGCTTGATATTTGGAGAATTAAAGGATATAAAAGACCAAGAAATAAAATTTGGAAGAACTACAGACCAAATAATTTTAGATATTTGTGGAGATTTAGATATTCCAATTATATCTAACTTCCCTTGTGGTCATGGTAAATTTCAATCAACTCTTCCTATATCAGTAACTACTGAAATAGATACTACAAACAAGGAAGCAATGGTTACTATAATAGATAACGCAGTTGAGATATAGTTTTTATGCTTAATTACATCTGGTTTGGCCTCATCTTTATTTCCGTTGTTGTCGGCACAATTACAGGTAGAATAGATTTAGTTACAGAGGCCGCTATTTCTATGTCAAAAACCGCAGTAGAAATTGCTATCGGATTAATCGGAATCATGGCTCTTTGGTTAGGAATAATGAAAATAGCTGAAGAATCAGGACTTATAAAAATCATTGCGAAAATTATTAAACCAATAACTATCAGACTATTCCCCGATGTTCCTGTGGATCACCCAGCAATGGGATCAATAGTTTTAAATATGGCTGCTAATATGCTCGGACTGGGTAATGCCGCCACGCCGCTTGGCCTCAAAGCGATGAAAGAGCTCCAAGAGCTAAACGATCAAAAAGATACTGCTACTGATTCTATGTGTACATTTTTAGCCATTAATACTTCAAGTGTTCAAATAATATTACCCGCAACGGTAGTTGGGCTGATGGGTGCATCTTCAAGTGAAATTTTTATTACAACTATTTTTGCAACGACTATGTCAACGATTGCTGCAATTTTATCTGTGAAATTTTTATCTAAAATGAACAGGTTTAAGATGCGACAGGGAGGAAAGTGATGACTGAAAGCGTTATTTTTATTACAAATCAAATGTCTAAGTACATCATACCTTTTTTACTGGTTGGTATTCCTTTTTACGGCTTAATTATTAAAAAAGTAAAGGTTTATGAATCTTTTGTTGAGGGTGCTAAAGAGGGTTTTGATATTTCCCTCAGAATCATTCCCTATCTTGTCGCAATTCTTGTAGCCGTTGGTATGTTTAGAGCCTCAGGAGCAATGGAATTATTTATATCCTTAATATCACCGATTCTAAATCTAATAGGCTTTCCGCCAGAAAATGTTCCATTAGCAATGATGAGGCCGCTTTCGGGCAGCGGGTCGCTTGGGCTCTTTACAGATTTAGTAAATGAATATGGAACCGATTCAATATATACAAAAATTGGCGCTACAATGTTTGGGTCTACTGAAACAACATTCTATGTGTTGGCCGTCTACTTTGGATCCGTAGGAATCAGAAAATCAAGGCATGCTCTAATTGCCGGGTTAATTGCAGATACGGTAGGAGTAATTGCCGCTGTTTATATTTGTAAATTCATCTTTATCGCTTGACTGAATATAAAAAAAATCTAGGTATCAAAGAGTCTACTTCGATTGTCATTAGTCGAATTATTGGTTCAGGTATATTTAGAACGCCTGCTCCTATCATGACTCTGGTTGGATGTACTTCTTTGTTTGGACTTGTATGGGTACTAGGTGGCGTAATTACTATTTTTGGTGCAGTAGTCTATGCAGAACTAACTGCGATGATTCCAAAATCTGGAGGACCCTACGTTTTTTTAAAAGAAGCTTATGGTCCTTATATTGCATTTCTACGTGGATGGGCAATGTTTTTTGTCTCAGAGACCGCTTCAATTGTTGCCGTTGCTCTTGTTTTTACAGAGTTTATAAATGCTATTTATCAAATTCTAACAGGTACTGCTTTCGGAATATTACCGACCTTTTTATTATCCCTTTTTACAATATGGCTTTTAACTACGATTAATCTTTTTGGCGTAAAATTAAGCGGCAAATTTCAAATAGTTTTTGGAGTGACAAAGGTCGCTGCGGTTGGTGCAATAATTGGCATCACGCTAACTGGGTTTAGTACTGGAAATGCTGCCCATTTCACAGATTCATTTTGGCCAGAAGATTTTGGCTGGTCAACTATATTGGCCATAGGTGCAGCGCTTCGATATTCTTTCTTCGCTTTTAGTGGCTGGGAAGGCGCAACCTACATGGCAGAAGAAGTAAAAGATCCGGGAAAAACTCTTCCTCTTTCATTATTCCTTGGTATTGGCGGAATTATGATTTTATACATAGGAGCAAATGTTGGCTATATATACCAGTTAGATGTCGAAGCAATAAAACAAAATAAATGGGTGGCAACAAAAGCCGTGGAAGTTGTACTTGGCGCTACTGGAGGAATACTCATTTCCATAGCAGTTGCAATTAACGCATTTGGTAATATTAGTACTCAGATTTTATGTAAAGGGAGATCATGGCACGCAATGGCTAGGGATGGTCTCTTTTTTGATAGCTTTAAAAAGCTTCACCCTGTTTACGCTACACCAAATAACGCTTTACTTGGACAAGGTGTTTGGGCAACCGTTTTACTTACAGGCGCAATATTATCAAATTATTTTCAATCTGGAAGCGCTGGTAATAACATGTATGAGACGGTTATAGATTTTTTCTCAGCGACGAGCACAATTTTTAATATCTTTACTTTTGGCTCTATTTATATTCTAAGAAAAAAATTTCCAGATAGAGCAAGACCATATAAGGCTTTTCTCTATCCGGCAAGTATGATTATTGTATTAGTGCTTTATACTTCTTTTTTGATACTAACATTAATTACTGCACCAATTCCATCCATATTAGGTATATCGCTTACAGCGACAGGAACAATATATTATATCAAAAAGATAAAGAACTAGTTTTACTGAACTGAAAAGGAATCTGCGTAAAGTTTATTATTTTTTACTTTACCTTTTACATTTACAATTCTAACAACGTTACAGAAGCCATCTTTAGCATGTGAATCAACATGAGCATCTATATCAATATTTGCTACTTTAACAACGTCTTTACCGATTTTTAATGATACTCCACAAGATTTATCTTTAGAATCAAAATTGCACATACCACAGGAAGCGAACGCTTTCCCATTGATTTTACCATTAGATGGAATTGCTTCAATAAACGCTTTTGATGTCTTATTTTTATCAGCTGCACAAGAGCCGCAACCGGCACTTAATTGGTTGAATGCGAAGATACTAACTAAGGCGATTGAGAAGATATATTTAGATTTCATACGTTAACTCCTTTTGGTTGGATTTTGAAATTGTTCGATAAGCTCTAATTTTGTACGTCCATTTAATGCTATATAGTTTAGAATAACGATACTTAACATGATAGCATATTTATAATGGTCAAAGTGGGTACCAAAACCTACAAGAAGTGAAACCAGTTCGAAGAAAATAACTGAAAGAATAAAAAAGTTTATACGGTAAAGCATGATAAAAATCCTCTATTTTGAGATTGCAAGTATGTTATTAAGAAAAGATGTATTGTAAGATGAAAGCGATGCAGATGGTGGTCCAGCAGATACGTTTCCACTAGTATTAAAACTGCCTCCATGTCCAGAACTACACAATGCGAGACCTTGACTGTTAAAGCCATTAACAGAATAAGACGAATGAGTGCATCTTCTTGAAAAAGCTTTGATATTACTTTCCGATGACCTTATCAATAACAACCCTTTGGAGTCGATATCGTTAGGGCCTAAAACAGATGTCCCACCAACAACTTGTAAATTTTGATGTGGATCTTGCGAAATATCTACTGAGACTCGAATATCATTATCACTATTAATATCGGTGTTCTGATTATAAGCAGTGTTATCTTCACAGCTTTGCATAAGACTTAATGTTGAAAACCCCACACAAGCACAAGCGGCCATACAAGAGTTTTTAATAAAAATTCTTCTATTCATATATAATTTTACTTTTAAATAAGATAAAATATCAAATACTATAACTTAGATTCGCTCAAAACGCTTGAATTTCTTCTCGCCCCATAACATCTCTTTGAACAATACTTGACCTCTGCCCAATTCAACTTCCATTTTTTCCTCCAATTAAATGATCTATCACAAACTTTACATATTTTAAATTGGTTTTTCATAAATACTTTAGAAGTAAAAAAATTGTAGAATTAGTTCCAAGTATACGTTTTGTATAAAATCTTACGCAGAAAAATTGGTAGAATTAAAATCGGTGTGACAAAAAACATTACCAAACTGCTTTTTCCAAGAAAAAAAACTTCATCAATTATTTTTATATTATCATCAGTTTTTACAACCCTGTGAACATGCTCCCATAGTGTTAGGCCAAAAGGAAGATCGGTACCATTATCTTTAAAAGAGAATGAATTTTCATCACGTTTATTATCTCCATGGGATACTATGAAATCTTTCCATCCAAAAAACCAAAATCGCATATGAGCAATAGCACCATCATAAGTGCCATCCCACCTTATTACTTTTACCGGCTGCAAAGCGATAAGATATTTTAAAAATTTAATGTCGTTAAACGTTTCGTTTGCATTTTTTAATGATACATTCCTTATTAAGACGGTTTGTTTATACCTCATTCTGAATTCCTAATTAACTGTTAGACCATTAAGTAACTTTGGATTTGCTAATATTCTATCAATAAATAGTAAATCACCTGATATAAATCGATATTTTTTCAATGATGTTAACTCTACCCATCGAATATCATCATGGACATTTTTTTTTATTGAACCGGTAAACTTATTTATTTCAAAAAAAGAAATTTCATAACATATATTTTTA
>TARA_B110000495_G_scaffold202841_1_pt1 | contig 11489 bp, 9 predicted proteins | sample TARA_B110000495 | Tara Oceans TARA_B110000495 (sample SAMEA4398219) | marine metagenome | biome: Polar Biome; feature: [MES] marine water layer (ENVO:01000295) within the mesopelagic zone...; material: water (ENVO:00002006), including particulate matter (ENVO:01000060) such as...... | reverse complement strand
CCCCGTTGGGAAATCCCTATTTTCTGACCGAATTGGCTCTTGATCATTTCCTGTGGCAACGTTTTATTTGCCTTCAACAGATTAGACACTTGGATTGGCATATGCTTTTTACTTATGCGTTAAAAACATTCGCTTAGGCTAAAAATCGTTTCGCAATTTTAATTTGGAATTTACTTGCATCAAATTTTGTTTTGACATTATTATGGGGTCGCGGATGGATGTTGTGTTTCGGCATGTTTCAAAAAACAACTTGGATTGCTGAAGTTAAAATCTCAAAGGAAGAGAATTATGATTCACTATTCGTGTGACCGCTGCAGACGAACGATTGAACCGGACGAAGAGCTTCGGTATTCCGTCAACATCAAAATTGAAGTTGCTCTCGATTCGATTGAATTCGAATCCGAAGAAGATCGAGATCATCTTATCGAACTCAATGAAATACTTGAGCGTCTAGATGAATCTGACAGGCAGGAAATAAGCCAGTCAGCCTATCGGACGCGAAAGTTTGACCTGTGCTCTGATTGCCACCGTGAGTACATTCAAAACCCGCTTGCAATTGACGCGTCGGTAAAGCTTGGGTTCAGCCAAAACTGATCCCCAGAAAACCAATTACAAAAGACACACGTTGATCCCAGATTGCGCACAGCGTTGAAGGAATCGGCTCGCTATCGACTCAATTCAAACATGCCTTTTCTGGCCAGCACGAATAGATCCGCGACATCCGCCAATTCCGGCGGTAAATTCGAACGGTATTTCTCAAGATACTCATCCCTGCCTGATTGAATCAGGCGGTGGGCCCATTGCGGAGGTAAACTCTGCAGGCTTTCGCTGCGGTTTTTACGATGCAAATAGGCTGATCCATCAGTCGCACGATTTTGAAGCTGATCCCAGTTGATTCGCAAGTTTGTTTCCGAATCAACAAAATCGCGAGCAGCACCTCGCGCCTGGTCATCGCCCTCGAGATAAATCGGAATTACAAAGATACAGCTTTCCTGAAATGAATCACTCCATGAACCAATAATCCGCCGCTCTCCCGTGACGCTGCATTTGAGCTTAATCACCCCTCCACTCCACGTTTTGGGCACACGAAAAGCGATGACCAGATCACGACCTCCCTCCAATGTGGTTTGTTTTGTTGGGTGGAATCTAAAGAAAACTCCACAACCACGATTGGTGGTGCCACTGGCAACCAAAATATCCTGCTGAGGTCGCTCTCGATATTTAATAGTGCTTCCTGTTCGACTTGAAAGATCCACCTTCATTGATCCATTGACTATCTCTGGAAAATGACTGCTAAGACTGCCACCCATTCCTTTCGCCTGGTCTTCACTTTTTTCAACTTCAATTAAGCCTTCAATATCACTCACGGTTTGAGTTTTAGGAGCATAATCCGCTAAAGGATATGACTGGTGGTTCCAAACTACGTCGAATCGGAAACTGGACACATTCCCCCTGTCACGCATCTCGAGCTCGGTGGTCACGGGAAGCAGCAATTCGATAATTTTTTCCGACGAGGATTCGGATTCGCTTGGTCGATCGGAAGCGATCGGCCGAACCGCAATCATTGCCGGTGCGTCAAACCGGACAACACCGTCATTAGCTGCGGCTAAATCCAATTGAAGCGCAAAAAATAGCCCCAACACAAAAACTTGCCTAGCGGTAAAAACATCCTTCATCGTGCACTCCCAAATTGACGGGGTCAGTCGTTGTCCTCCCTCCTGAGTAGACAACAAACAAAAATCAAACTCCGTCTTGGAGCGAATCCATGGCAACGCCTAATTACACAGCAGCGGTTGCGAAGAAAGGTACCCTGACCCGAGATAACGGCCCAGCTTTTCTGCCTTCCAACCGATCTACGACAGGCAAACCAGTTGGGTTCACGCATTATTCAAGAATGATGCATTCATGCTTCAAAGTGCTACCACTGACAAATCTCACCAACAACCAAATCCGCTATCGCACACAAGCGATTTCGCGAAAACTGTTTATTTCAGCAAATCCATGATCTGAAGGCACCGGCTTGTTGCCGGGTCGCATGCTAAGCACGACTTGAAAACCTGCAGTTCTCGCTGCCGCTAATTCACCAATGACATCGCTTACAAACAAAATTTCGCCCGGAGTCAGTCCGTAGGAAATTGCGATTTCCTCATAACTGGTGGAATCCTGCTTTGCACCGGTGGTTGTATCGTAGTGATTTTTAAACATGTCAAGTAAGTTGCCGGCAACCGTATGACCAAAGAACAGTTTCTGCGCCTGGATACTTCCCGACGAATAAATTCGTACATCTTTACCAAGCTCATTCCACTGCTGGATGCTCTCGGCGACGTCCTCGTAGAGATGCGCAACCAATTCACCGCGGTGAAACCCTTCCTTCCAGATCAAGCCTTGAATTTGCTTGAGTCCGGTGGCTTTTACATCGGCATCCATTAATTCAATAACCCCGGCAACAACCAGAGCTTGCCTCGAAGCATCAGAATCACAACCTTTGAACCACAAATCGGCTGAACTGAACCCAAGGTCAACGGCTAACATTTCGACTGAATGATTGACAGCTTTATCTGTCCAATGACCGCTGATAAACGCAGCGGCATGCTCCCTCACAAATGGAAACATCACATCGTAAACAAAACTAATGGAGGACGTTGTTCCTTCAATATCAAGCAGAATTCCGCGGGCATCGGTTTCAAACATCAGTCCACCATTAAAAAAAGCGGAACTCTTCAGCTCCGCAGATTGAGTTTTTCAATTACTTGCTTCAACCTCCACTTGGAAGATCAAAACTGAGCAACTTCCTCTGAGTCAAGATCGCCGCCTTCACTCTCAATGTAACTCGGCCCCATGCACATCGGAGAGTACTCCGTATGAACAGGTTGTTCCATATAATGTGGCGTCCAACCACTCATATCCTCAAACAGCCGAATGCATCGAATTGTTTTATCAGAACAGAGATTAAACCAATGGTGAGTCCCTTTGGGAACGCTAATCAGGTCACCTGACTCGACGGTCACAGCAAACACAGGCGCATCCTCCGGGTTAATGTGAAAAACCCCGGAACCCTTAACCGTAAAACGAACTTCGTCTTCGGTATGCAGATGCTCCTTATCAAACTTCGCCAACATATCATCCAGCCCTGGCGTTTCCGGACTTACGTTAATCACGTCTGCCGTAACAAACCCTTGTGCCAGTTTCAACCGTTCAATTTCTGGGCCATAGGCCTCTAAAATCTCCTCGTTGGTTGCGTCCGCGCCAATCCGCCCCTCGACGTCCCACTGCTCAAATTCAATTCCATATTGCTTCAAAAACGCTTTGATTTCAGCGGGTTCACGAATTTCACAATTTTCTTCGGGAATTTGAACTCGGGCCATCGGATTACCTCGTAAAAAGAAGTCTCGATCAATTGTACAAACTGGACCTACCACCAGGTGGCCAACAGGTCCAATGATTAACGACTCGCATTCTAGCCCAAAGCGATCGTTTCGTCATCTATCAAACTACAGGGAACCCGTTTTTTCGGGAGATGCATTCAAATAGAAATTCGTAAATTTCGACATGGCGTCTCGCCGAAAAAACGTCCTTACCCCAAGTATAAAGACCGTGCTTGCGTATTAAAAAACCGTGGGTCATCGGTTCCATCGGGTCTGAAAGCCGTTCCTTCACAAGCTCGGCCAGCGCCGGAATATCTTGCGTATTTTCAAAAATCGGCAACCAATGGCTGTGCTGGTGGGTCGTAATTCCCTCCAGACCCTTCAGCATTTCGAATCCTTCAATTTCCAAACCGCCATCCTCAAAAAAATGATCGGATAGCAAAGTTCCCCAGACGCTGTGTGTGTGCAGGATGCTTCCAATATCATTTTGTTCGGCGAGAACAACGTGCAACATCGTTTCGGCAGAGGACTTCGGTTGATCAGGCTCGACCGGGCCACCGTCAGCTCCAATATGGACAAAGTCCGATCTCCCGAGCCGCCCTTTATCTTTGCCACTGGCCGTCACAATTAATTCAGCCGGGTCGTTGTTTAACACCGCACTATAATTGCTACTCGTCCCGACCGACCAACCGCGGGAGTGGAAGAGTTGCCCGCACTCAATAAGCTGATCTAGCAAGACTTCGTGGCCAAAGAGTGGGCTTGATTCAAGAATAATTTCTGACATATTTCGCATCAAATCTAAATTAAAAACAGAGCGACAGTTTAACAACCCACTCGGTCCAATTAGCACTCGGTAATTAGCACTCGGTAATTAGCTGTGCATCCTTGGTAGATCATCACCCATTTCAATAATTTCGGCCTCTAGAACCGACAGTTCATTCAGTCGTTGTTTCACGACCTCGTCGGACGCAAAAAATTTTGCCATGCGGACGTAAGTCGTATGGTGGCGAGCCTCGGACTCAAACAGACTACCATAAAAATCTGACAATTCCTGATCCTTTCCATCCATATGTTTTCTCAAAAAATCGAATCTTTCACAGGAACGTGCCTCGATTAAACAGGCAACGAGCAATCGATCAACCGCCCGTTCGGGCTCGCCATGCCTGACCAAATTACTCAATTTCCCACCGTAACTACTTGGTTTGAGACGCCGAAATTCTATTTCGCGTCGCTGCAAAATATCAATGACCATATGGAAATGTTCTAATTCTTCATTGACAATTTCAGTCATTTCACGACAGAGTTCGAGATTGTCGACGTACGTAAAAAGAAAATTCATCGCCGTACCGGCTGCTTTTTTCTCACAGTGAGCATGATCGATCAGAATTTCATCCAGATTTGAATCGACTTGCTTTAGCCAGCGATCCGAAGACGATGATTGAAGGCTTAACATGATAATTGGGACAAAAACTGGTAAAGTGAGATCGGTTAAATAAACTAATATTCAAGTTATAATTCGCATTACATTGAATTTCCAGCGGCCCACATCGACTCCGCGGCAAGCCACCCCATCGGTAACATCCAGCTTGAAAGACGTACTCTGCCATGAATTCACGGCCAGCTAAATCCATGCCCGATCCGCTACCGCGGCCCCCACTAAACCTTCACTGGAAACCGTTAGCAGGTTTACTCCTTACTGGCTTTCTGATCTTCTTGATTTTTGGCCTGCTCGGTGGCATCACGATGATCGAGAAAATCCTGACAACTCTGGTAATGCCGGTAGGCTTGGTTTGGCTTGGGCTAATCGCCACTACCTATCTGCTGTTCAATTCTCGGCAGTGGCTGTTGGGAATTTTCTCTCTGTGCTGCCTTCTGATATTCACCCTCGGTGGTAATAAATTCGTCTCCAATTATCTGGCCCACTCGCTCGAAGCTCCATTCACTCAAATCGATATTGCTCAGATACCTCCTCTCGATGCTGTCATTGTTTTAGGGGGTGGTACTAGCTCAACCTACAACAATCGGGCACAACTCGGCATGGCAGGGGATCGTGTCGCCACCGCTGCACGACTTTACCATTCTGGCCAAGTCAAAAAAATCATCTGCACCGGCTCTCAATCCTTTCGAGCAACGCCCGAAGATCTTCACCCTCGCGAAGAAGCCAGGTTAATCCTCGCCGAGTTTGGCATCCCGCTAGATGCCATTATTCTGCTTGAGGGAGAAAATACATCGCAGGAAATGAATAGCCTCAAAAGTTGGATCCCGGAAAATATCAAATCACCTAAACCAAGAATCGGCTTGATTACATCAGCCTGGCATCTCAAGCGTGCACAGCGACTTGCGAATTCTAACGGTCTCGACTTTGAACCCATCCCTTCAAACTTCATTTCTGGACCTGTCCCCCTGAGCCCACATTGGGTTGTTCCCAGCGCAGCCGATTTGGCGACGACAGGCCGAATCGTCAAAGAATACTTAGCTGCTATTGTAAGTCGATAATAGAAATGGAAAAATTGAAGGCAATCATCCGCTAGTTGACTTGCACGACGTAACAAAACCTAAGAGAGCAAGGGGCAGGAGTCGACAACACGTGTGTGTCTAAGCTGTATTTAAGATTGCCAGTCCATTTGAAAGGGAGATCAATGTCATCCCCCCAAGTGCAGACAAAAAATTTCTAGCAGGAGTTCTTGGAATTTTGCTCGGCAGTCTCGGTATTCATAGATTTATTCCCGGTGATGCTGGAGGCGGGTTTCTACGGATTCGAATTGCGATCTTAACCTGTGGATTAGGCAGCTTTATCGGTCTTGTTGAAGGCATCATTTACCTGACAAAATCAGACGAAGAATTTGTCGCCACCTACATCGATGGCGATAAAAAGTGGTTTTAGTTGGATTCATCCCAACGACATGTCTTTTACTATCGAAAATCTCTCGAGTGAATTTTCAGTTCCGATAACCGGCTTGGCATATCCTCAAGCCGGTTAACGATGACGTGCATGACGCCTTTTTTTCTCTCAAGCTTTCCATGGGCGATCCACGCCGAACTTTGGGAGGCAACCTTAAAATATCGCTGCCAAATCGGCCGCTTGACAATTAAATTCGCATTTCCAGTCTCGTCTTCCAATGTCACAAAAGTGATCCCATTCGCAGTCGCTGGCCTTTGCCGGACAATCACCAAACCCGCCACCCTTAAATGTCGGTTGTCTTGCGTCTCCTCAAGCTCTCGACACGCCGTCACGCGAAGCTCATTTAGCATCTCCCGCTGAAATGACATCGGGTGTGCTTTTAAAGATAATCCTATCGTCTCATAATCAGCCGCCACTTGATCGTCGAGCCCTAATTGTGGAAGGGCGAACGTTTCATCATCTTGCGTCTCAAGCTGATCAAACAGCGGCTGTTCTTTGGGCTTCTTCTCTTGGCCTAACGCCTGCCACAATGCCGAACGGCGATCTTGATTAAGTGATCCAAAAGCATCCGCTCGACTCAACTGAGTAATTACCGCTTGGCCAAAACCAGTCCGCTGGGTAAATTCTGAAACACTGCCATAACTCCCCGACTGCCGCATTTCCATGATTTTCTCAGCGATTGTCGATCGCAATCCGCTAATCATCCTCATGCCCAAACGAAGGCAGCGTTGATCCGTTTCGAGCGTGCAATCCCAATCACTATGATTGACGTCAACTGGCAATACCTCCACGCCATGCTTCCGGGCATCGGCAACCAATTGTGCCGGCGCGTAAAAACCCATTGGGAAACTGTTAATGATTGCCGCACAGAAGGCCGCCGGATAGTAGTACTTTAACCACGCCGAGACGTAAACCAGTTTTGCAAAACTCGCCGCATGCGATTCAGGAAACCCATATTCACCAAAACCACTGATCTGCCGAAACACTTGTTCAGCAAATTCCTGAGGTAATCCGCGATCCGCCATTCCTTGCATGAGCTTGTCGTGGAACTGCTGAATGACCCCCGTTTTGCGCCATTTCCCCATCGCTCTTCGTAACTGGTCTGCCTCCCCAGGAGTAAATCCGGCAGCAACCACGGCAAGCTTCATCGCCTGTTCCTGAAAAATCGGCACGCCCAGCGTACGTTCCAAAACAGCCCGGATTTCGGGATTGGGATACACCACCGGTTCATCACCGCTACGTCGGCGCAGGTAGGGATGGACCATATTTCCTTGAATTGGCCCGGGACGGACGATTGCAACTTCGATGACCAAGTCGTACCAACAGCGAGGTTTGAGCCTCGGCAACATGCTCATTTGCCCGCGACTCTCGATCTGAAAAACACCAACCGTGTCGGCCGCACAAATCATATCGTAGACCCGCGAATCCTCTTGAGGAACGTTCGCTAATGTGCAGTGCCGACCCCAGTGTTGCTCGACCAAATGAAAGCACTTCCGAATGGCCGACAACATCCCCAAACAAAGGCAGTCGACTTTCAAAATCCCCAACTCTTCCAGATCATCTTTGTCCCACTGAATCACGGTTCGCCCGTCCATCGAAGCATTTTCGATCGGAACCAATTCGTCCAAACGGCCTTGCGTCATCACCATCCCCCCAACGTGCTGCGAGAGGTGGCGTGGAAAACCAAGTAACTCGTTCACAAGATAGATCAACCGAACCCCAAGCTCAGACTCCGGATCCATTCCGACATCCTGCATTTTCAGAGACAAATCAACTTTTGAACTGCCACCCTCTACATACTTGGCCAATGCATCGACACGGTCGAGGGATAACCCCAGTGCTTTTCCTACGTCACGGATCGCACTTCGAATCCGGTACGTGACGACCGTTGCCGCTAACCCAGCACGTTCTCGACCATACTTTCGATATAGATATTGCAGCACCTCCTCTCGGCGTTCATGCTCAAAATCGATATCAATATCGGGTGCTTCATCTCTCTCCTTACTGATAAATCGCTCAAAAAGTAGTTCTGTCGTTTCGGGATCGACCGCCGTCACCCCTAAACAGAAGCAGACGGCTGAATTAGCCGCCGACCCCCGCCCCTGACATAAAATCCCACGCCCTCGAGCAAACCGGACTAAATCCCAAACTGTCAAAAAGTAGGCTTCGTATTTAAGTTCGTCGATTAGTTTTAATTCGTGGTCAATTTGTTTTTCGACCCGTCTGGGAACCCCTTCGGGATAACGCTCATTGGCTCCCGCCCTTGTCAGTTGCGTCAAATACTCAATCGGCGGTCTACCGTCCGGAGCCAGTTCCTCAGGATATTCATACCGGAGTGTACTGAGGCAAAAATCACAGCGATCAACCACCTCGTCAATTCTCTCCAAGGCCCCCGGGATATTACTAAACGCCTGACGCCGATCACGATCAGCCTGTAAATAACGCTGGGCATTGGGGAGAATTAAGTCTCCTGCCGAAGCCACCGTTGTGCAATGCTTGATCGCCGTAAGCGTATCGTGCAAAGGTAATCGCGAAGCCGCGTGATACAGCACATCGCCGGCCGCCACCAACGGCAGACCAGAATTTTCCGAAAGTTGTTTCAGCTGCTCGCTCCGCCAGCGATCATCAACGCCACGATACAGCGACGCCAACAAATACGACCGGTCTCCGAAAATTTCTTTGTAGATGTCTAGCTTTTTGAGAAATAAATCCTCTGACTTAGCCCACTCCGAACCGCCCTCGCGATGGTACCAAGCGTAACTTGGATGCAACGAATCCATCGGTTCGGTTCTTAAACGCTCACCTTTAAAAATGGGAATCACGCCTGCCAGAAGCCCCTCTGCATGGTTACCAACATCCGCCAACGTCAACCAACACTCTCCCTTACTCGCCCGCCGTCGTCCGGTCGTAATCATCCGGGAAAGATTGGCGTAACCCCGACGATCGGTAGCCCACAAAACTAACGGCGGAGCATCATTAGGGATGATCTCGGCACCGATGATCAGTTGCAATTTTGGAGTTTCCTCACATTCACTTTTCTCAGGATGCGCCTGAGAATATTCTGACCGATCAGAATAGCCTGGCGAGCGATTCCCCGTTACCTCTCGGGTCGCGCCAAAGACACGCACAATTCCAGCAAGCGTATTTTCGTCGGTCACCGCAAGCGCACGGTATCCTAGTTTGACAGCACGGTGTACCAATTCGTCCGCATGCGAACCACCTGTCAAAAAAGAATAATTTGTTTTGCAATGAAGCTCCGAATACATTCTCTCGTCCCGTCTCGCTAAACCATCGTGAATAAACAAATAGAAACATCCCTCCGCTAAAACTCTCCATGTAAAAACCAAGCGCCTGTTCTTAGATCTCGGTAAACCCAAAAATGCTGTTGAGTTTCAATTTCAACCCGCCAGTAATCTCGACAAACGGTCAATCCACGCCACCATCCGGTCTCAATTCGCTCAGGCCCCCAAGCATCTGTGACTCGGAAAACAGAGCTATCATTGACTCGCAACAAAATCGGCAGACCTCCGCTGCACCTCTCCGAATCATCACGGTGCTCTGCCTGACCAAGAAATCCTCGGTTCTGCTTAGCCTCAACAACATTCATCGTTCGTAAAGGCAGCGGGGGGCGAAAAAGTCGCAGGGGACGCGCCTGCATGTGCGACTGACGAAGTGGTTTCGCTTTTCTCCGGCGATGCTGGCGGTTCGGATCGACCAATGGTTTTAAGCGATACGCGTATTCGGGCTGCGCTCCCGAGAGCAGGGTAGGGTAGACCACATTTTCAGGGCCTACGCGATTGGCAAGACGATTGATCAAATGAGATAACGCCTGACGGTCCAGTCTCGGATTTTCATCAAACAGCTGCCGCTGCTCCTGCACCAATACGACGTGCGAATTCACGCTGACCATAACCTCTTGAATCGAGGTTGTCGTATACCGATAAAAGGCTTCGCTCTCCCGAGTATTCCAATTCGAATCCTCTAGTAATCCACCCGTCGGCCGTGGCTCCTTTTCTTTTGAATGTTTTTTTGATCCTGAAGCCGCTTGGAATCGGGAAGCTTTCACAGACTTTTTCTTTTTCGAAGAACGACGCGTCACCGGTGCCAACGCCTGCTCTAATTGCATTGCCATTAAAGGCATGACTTGAGCCGTTTCAGCGGTGGGCTGAAATAAATTCACTTGAAATTCAATCGCCGACCCTCTCTGGCATTTCAATCGCACCCGCCATTCCAGTGCTCCTTGCTGATCGGCTCTCATCTGTTCGCACAAACGGCACACCAATCTTGCGACAACGACCTCAATGGTTTCTCGATGACTCGTGGGATAGTCTAAGATCTGTTCGGCGGCAAACTCGGTCGGCTTCCGCCTCGCAACAATGGGCTCTTCAATCTTTCCTGAAAATTGATCCAACCGGCGATGGATGGTGTGCCCCAACCTCATTGCCAGCTCGTTTCGCGAGAGCCTGAGGAGCTGCCCGAGATTCTCTATCCCCAACTGAAATAATGTATCGATAACTGCAGAATCCAATCGCAACGATTCAACCGGTAGTTGGCGAATTAGGTCACCCGCTACCTCATCACGATTCTCCGAAATCGGCATCACTAAAGGTTGACGCGTCTCAGAAAAATGGTGACCAGCCGCATAACGCGCCAATCCCCACGCCTCTCCAACGGTATCCGCAATGGCGATTCTTGGAAGATACCCCAACCCATCACAATGCAGAAGCAATTGGCGAGCCAGTTGAGTCTCATCTCCAAATAAATGAGCCAATCCAGTCACATCCAAAAACAATGAGTTCGGTCGTCTCCCTCGCTTAAACTCCCGTGGATCGATCGCCTCTAATCCAACAACCGGACTGAATTCTTCTAGCGAATCAGATAGCGCCTCCAGTCCCGTTACATCTTGTTCCAAATCGTGTTCAAAAATTGCAAATTTACCGCTGCCGCGAAGTAGAGACTTTGCTTCAGAAACCGGCATCCCCTCACACACTCCACCCTTGATCGCCAGTGGACTGGCAGCAGAGACCACTTGCCCACGCCTGGAATCTCGGCGAAACAAAATAACCCGCTGCTTTCTCAACTCCACTTGATCCACTACCAATCGCTGGATAGACCAATTGGGAAACCAGAGGCAGAGAGTTCGCTTACTTTGGGAAACCTGAACTTCAGACACCGGTTCCACTCCCCGATTTACCCATTGCCCGCAAAGAATCACTGAGTCT
>TARA_B110000495_G_scaffold196667_1_pt1 | contig 11512 bp, 10 predicted proteins | sample TARA_B110000495 | Tara Oceans TARA_B110000495 (sample SAMEA4398219) | marine metagenome | biome: Polar Biome; feature: [MES] marine water layer (ENVO:01000295) within the mesopelagic zone...; material: water (ENVO:00002006), including particulate matter (ENVO:01000060) such... | reverse complement strand
TCGAGGCTAGATACGTCTTCGGAGCGTTCAGTTTCTTGAGCTCCAACGCGGGTATCGAGGCTAACTATATCTCCAGAGCGTTCAGTTTCTTGATCTCCAACGCGGGTATCAAGGCTATCTACGTCTTCAGAGCGTTCATCTTCTTGAGTTTCTATTCTCAAGTCAATGCTAGCTACGTCTTCTGAATCAGCAAGAGTTATGGAATTAACATCGATTGCATCGATGCCAGTGGTCTTTTTGACCGTAAATCCATTTAACTCAAACTCGTTTGTCGCAAGTTTGCGTGCCATACTTAAAGTTACTCAGTTTAACAGTAGATGGGAAATGTTTTTTTTAAAAAAGTTAATATTTGATTCGTTGCTCGGCGAAAATTTAGCCAACAGCCTTTTGTTTTGTTCTTGATAATCCTCGAGGTTTGTTTTATGGTTTAGTATGGCGTTGTATATTTGGTTTGAAGCGGTCATGATGTCGTATTTGTTGTAAAAATAACCATACCCCTTTAGAATCTGAGAATTGTGAATCAACGGAAATCCCAGGTAAAGGGCTTCTAGGTAAAGATAGTTCATTTCGTTCTCTGATTGATGTGATAAAACATATTGCCCTAGTCTTTCGAATACATCTATGGTTTTCCAGTTTTTATTTAGAAATATTTTTTGCTGCTCCGAAGCGCTGAATTGCTCTATTAGGTTTTTTGCCCCCTTATTGATTTTAATCATTTCCGTATTGAAGAAGCTAAAGCTTTCGCAAGACTTTCCAAAGGCCCTGTTGAACGTCTCGCATATAATCAACGGGATTAGACAAGTTTTTGAAGCGTTGATGTTTGGCTCTAGAATTACAACCCTTGGTTTTTGCTCTGGGTCAAAAAATAAATTCTTCTTATGTTTTACCCCGTCCAGGAAAAATGGGGACCATAGGTACGGTACCGATTTGACTACTGCGTCTGTGCCGTGGTATGCTTTTATGTATTGCAATGAATAGTCGTGGTGTTCTGGCACCCATACTTCGTCTAAGTTTTTCATCCTTGGCTGAAAGTTTGCTCCTGTCAGTAGGTTGCTTTGGTCAATTGCGATTCTGTTACCGTGGTGGTATAGTATAATTTTACAGTTTTTGTGTTTTTTTTGAATGAGCTCTACCTCTTCATTGGGAATAGAAAATCCGTGCATAATTATTAGGTCTAGCGCTGGAAATTTGTCGTATAACACTTGTGAAATGTCGAAAGCTTTGTGATCTTTTTTAAAGTCGCTGATTTTTTTGCCGTTGTTTAGGTATATCGGGTTAAACCCGCATTTTTCAAGGCAGTCGTATAGGTTGATGGCTGACTGCTTTATTCCTCCCGACCATATCGACCTACCCAGTTGGCAGGTTATGCCTATATTAAGCATTATGAATTTTTTCTATTAATTGTTGCATTTTTTTGCGATTACTTGCTATACTATATCTCTCGATTATTTTTTGTCCTGATTCTTTTTGTTTTTCAAGGGTGTCATTATGGCTTTTCGTTGCACTGATTACACAGTTTGCGCCCTCACTGATATTAAATTCGTGATAGTAAAATCCCGCCTCTTTAAATGGAGGGGAGTTGTGGATTAATGGGAAGTTGTAATGTAATGCTTCAAGGTATACATAATTAAGTTCGTTATAGAATTGATGCGAAAGTATAATGGGGTTGTCTTGTGCTAGTATGTGGGCTAATTTTTGCCTGGGATCAAAGTAAACTCTGTCTGGGTATTTATTCAATATTGTTTTTTGTTTTAGGTGGGAGCTTGGTTGTAGTCCTTTTTCTCTAAATTTGTTTGAGAATATATATGCTTCATCAAAAACGTGGGGAGATTCTTTTAGTAGGTGTAGTATTATAAGAAGTGGAATGAAGTTTGTCTTTGAAATGTTTAGGCAAGGTTCTACTACTGCGATGTTTGGTCTAACCACTGGTTTGTATTCGGGGTTTACTCCTAGGTCGGACGCCTCTTCTTGGATAAACTTTGGGTCCCATATGTATGGGATTTCCATCGCTTCGCAACCTTTGCTTAGGGCCATGTAGTCTTTTGCAAACGAATAATGCGGAGAGTAGAGTACTAGGTCTGAATATCGTTCTGTTTCAAAGGAATGTAGTTTTGGCTCGCTAGAGAAGTATAGAGAATGAATGTCTGAAATTAGATTGTTTCCATAATGTACGGAGCAAATCTTTGAGTTTTGGTTGGCTTTCTTAATTATGTTCTTAATGTCTTTGTTTGGGGATACTCCTGGGCAAAGCAGTATATCTACATACTTATCTTCTTGTTTTGCGAAGTCCCACCAGTTGATTATTTTTTTGTTGTCTATGAATTTGTGACTCTCAAATTTCTGCTCGAGTTTTTCATCTGTAAAGTCTAGAAAAAACACTTCAGCCCCTATGGATTCTAGTATCTCATATAGCAAAACTACGTTTTGATTGAGCCCGTTTGCGAAAAAGCCGTAGTTAAATCTACTTGTTATTCCTATCTTCATTTTGTTTTATCGTTTGGTTGTATAAATATACCCGTATTCATAAAGGTTGATTACACTACTGTAAATAACTTTAGTATAGTTTTATTGCTCTTTGTAAAGTCTGAAAGTTAACTTTGGACTTTTATTGGACTTTTGTTTATTATAAAGTGTAAAAAAAAACTGTGAGTAAGAGGAAATATAATAAGAAATCGGCGTACTGGAATCAGTTTGAAAAAACTGAGGCAGTAAACAGCGAAACCGCCATTCCGCCTATATTTGCTGGCGAGAGTTATTACAGCGAGGGGTCCGTCCCTTCTGCTTTTGTTTCTCAAGCCAGCCATAGTTCCAACTTAAGCTCATCTTCTAGGAGATCTAATAAGGTTCATAAGTCAGCGAAGAAAAATCAGTACTCTAATATTGAGGCTGGTCTGCTACCTTATCAGGTCGGAGAAAACGGCGTAGATATAAGGAGTGCTGTTGAATTGTGTCAAAAGGCATATGCAAACATTCCTATCTTTAGAAACGCTATAGACATAATGTCGGAGTTTGCTAATTCCGATATTAAGTTAGAAGGTGGAAGCTCTAAGGCTAGGGACTTTGTATATAAGTGGATGGAGAGGGTATCAATATGGAAAATTAAGGATCAATATTTTAGAGAATATTATAGATCTGGTAACGTTTTCATGTATAGGGTTGATGGTTCTTTCAGTAAGGAAGACTTCAATAACATGTCTAAGATATACGGTTCAGGTATTAAGCCTGGGCAGATCCCATTAAAATATATCTTTTTAAACCCATATGATATTATCGCTAAGCGGGCAACCTCCTTTAGCGAGGGTCAGTACTTTAAGGTTTTGTCTGAGTACGACTTGGAAAGACTCCTTGACCCCAAGACTGAATACGATCAGCAGGTTTACGACTCACTAGACCCTGAGCTGAAGGAAAAAATAAAGAGCAAGAATTTTCAAAAGGAGGGCGCCGAAGTTCCTTTGGATCCAACAAAGCTCGTTTATTCGTTTTATAAAAAGCAAGACTACGAACCGTTCGCAACTCCGTTCGGTTTCCCTGTTTTGGATGATATTAATTACAAGATTGAACTTAAGAAGATTGATCAGGCAATCTGCAGGACAATCGAAAATGTTATATTATTAATTACTATGGGTGCTGAACCTGATAAAGGGGGAATAAATCCCCGTAACCTTGAGGCTATGCAGGGTTTGTTTACTAACGAAAGCGTTGGTAGGGTTCTGGTTAGTGACTATACTACTAAGGCTGACTTTGTTATTCCTGATTTAAGGAAGGTCGTCGGTCCCGATAAATATGATATTGTTAATCAGGATATTAAAGAGGGCTTGCAGAATATCATCGTTGGGGACGAAAGATATAGTAATACTCAGGTCAAAGCGCAGATATTTTTAGAGAGGTTAAAGGAGGCTCGGAATGCATTTCTGAACGATTTCCTTCAACCTCAGATTAAGCTAATGTCTCAAAACCTTGGCTTTAGGGATTTTCCTAAGGCTAGGTTTGAGGAGGTTGATATCAAGGATGAGGTTCAGCTTCAAAGAGTTGTGACAAGGCTATTGGAGCTTGGTATCCTTACTCCGGAACAAGGCATCGACGCGATCAAGACGGGTATATATCCTCATTCCTCAGACCTTAATAGTGCGCAAAAAACGTATTCAGGGGAAAGGGAGGATGGAATGTATAACCCCTTGGTGGGCGGAGTTCCTGTTATTGAGTCTCCGGACTCTTCTAACGAAGGTTCTCCTGGGCCTTCGGGTAAGGAAACGGGAAGACCTTCAGGTACTAAAAATATCCCCCAGGATAATGCTAGCGAGCAGGTTTCCAGAAAGGACGTTCAAAATATCGTCTATAAAGCCGAAAGCTTAAGCTCTCTAATAAAAACCAAACTTCGCTCTAAGTTTAAAAAGAAAAAGCTGACAAAGTTACAAGCTGAAACTGCGGAGGACTTGTGTGAGTCTATTATCTGTTCTACTGATATTGATTCTTGGGAGTCTGTAGCTGAAGCTTGCATTTCAGATAACGAAAAGATAGCCGCCTTAGGATGTTTGCCTGAGGTATTGTCTATTAGTGAACAGAAGGAGCTTTCCACTTATCCTTCTGCGTTATATTACCACAGCAAGCGGGGACAGCAAGATGATTAAAAATGTAATTGTTCAATCTAATTATACCGAGATAGTCTCTGCTCCTACGGGTGAGGGTTATGCTAATTTAGGAATCTATTTTTGCAACCCCACTGACGAGGATGATGTGATTGATGTTTTCGTTAACGGTACTGGGAACGCTCCTAGTGATAAAACAAAGGTTATTTCATCTCTGCCCATACCTAATAAGGAGACGTTTTATTTTGGTAGTGAAAAGTTTATACTTGCCGAGGGTGAAAGCCTTGGGGCGAGCTCTCAGGTTGGGGGGAGAATTAGCGCAACGGCAACATTTACTAATATCTAATGGCGCAATTTATCCAGAAATCTAAAGAATCCGTGCTTGCCACGGGGGACTTCGTAGGCCTTCATGGCGACGAGGAGATTTTTGGGGAAAAAGATTTTATTAATGATATTATAATCCGCGGCGATTTAACCGTCTCTGGCTCGACTAGGGTTACTGAAATTATAGACTTTACTTCTGAAACTGGCGACATCAGTGGGCACGCCTTTCGGGGGAGTATCGGCTATTTCGACCAAATTGTCGTCGGGGAAATTGTTGGATCTGACGCGGGAGGCTCTTCTGGCGAGTCCTCTGGGGGTGTAGATACTGGACCCATTTTTGTTACAGATGTTACCGCTGTTGGTGGTGTTGAGGAGATTTTGGAGTCGGAGTTTAGTGGAGCGGTGGTAAGACGAGTCAGGACTGCGAGCGACGAAGTCGATGTAACACTTTTAATTGAAAGAGGGGATGCTCAGACTTTCAAGCCCTCAATAAGCTATGCTACGAGCGGCGAAGACCCACAATATCAAGATGTTCCTTATTCCTCTCTCGTCTCGGATAGTAATAATTATTCCTTTAATACCACACTTAGGCTGGACTGCTCTTCCCCTATAACTTACTTATTTAAGAACGGAGGCAGACAGACCTATCTTTCTCTCGAAAAGGATACTCTTCCACAGGTTATTGAGGCAAAATTTATTGATAAAACAGACACTGGAACTTTTTACGAAACTTCTTCCTTTAATGCTCACGACGGAAATCAGAGCTATGGTCAGACTGAAGCTAAGAATGGTGACGCAGCAAGGGTTTACGTTAAGTCTTCGAAAGAAATTGGTAAGATTACAGTTTCTGGCGGAGCTCTTCAGTCGAAAACTGTAAATAACCCAAGTTTTAATAGCAATGGCGACGGCACTTACGATTATGAGTTTAATGTTACTGTGGGCGGAGCGTCAAACAGTGTTCAGGTTAAGAATTTTAATGTAACGGTAGAGGATATAACTGGCAATCAATCTCAGTCTTATACTGCAGACAATAATATTATAACAAATAATTCATCTCCTTCTGCTTCTCTTAATTTTAGCTATCCTAATTCTACTAATGTAATAAATAATACAGGACAGAGCGTTAATGTTAATGTTACTGCTTCTAATTTCGATAATCATAACTATTCTAAGAGTGCTGTTTTAAAATTTGTTACTATACCTTCTGATATAAACAGCTCGCCGTTCGTTGTTTCCGGAGAAAACGCAAGCAATTATACTAGCGGTACCGTAACAGTTTCTGTATTTAAGCAATCCAATGGAAGGTCTGCGTCCTCCTCTTCGTCTGCCATACAGATTCAATCCGAAGGAACTGTTCCTTCTGTAAACTTTTCTCCCTCGACCTTTAGGTCTTCTTCTGCTGGAGCGCAATATACTAATATAACCGTTTCTGTTGGAGAGCCTTTGGCTTCCTTGTCAATACTTTCTGTTTCGGATTCAAACATTACGGTTGGTGTGGTTTCTAAAAACAGCAACACTTCATTTTCTTTTCAAATACTTATTTCTGACGATACCCCTCGCGGTGCTTTTACTATTAATTTTGAGGGCGAGAAACTAATTGGGGAAACCTTTCAAAAGGACGATACTGGGACTATTAGGGGTTTTAATCAAAGGAGTATTACTGTTTTAGCTCCGGATTATTTAGCTGTAGATTTGGGCGTAGATGTATTTAGCACATCTAATCTTTTTGCTACGGCGACACCCGACGGAGGTAATACCTTCTCTCTCCCATATGATGCTGGGATAACATTACCAAAGCAGGACGGCACCTCTAATCTTGAGGCTGGGTTTGGGATAATTAATGACAGCGAGCTGATTATAGACAATCAGGTTATAACTAACGCAGGTAATATACTAGATGTTACCGTAACTATAGAGGAGTCCTTGTAGTATGAGTTTAGCTAACGTGCAAGCTCAATTAGGTAATATTTTAGCCGCCTTGCCGCTGAAGGTTCAGAAGGTCGATCCATCCTTCTTGAGTAACTCGACCCCTCCGTTTGAGGGAGCTATGACTTCTGATGCTCAGGGTCAGTTTTATCTGTCTCAGATAAATAGCGAGGGTAATCTTGCGTGGCAACAAATAATGGACAAAACTTCTGTTGCCGAAGCGACTTCTGAATTTATATCATCTTTCGAGCTGCCTGTTGGGTATTCTGGCTCGAGTATTTCTTATGGGGAGACTCTACAGGGAGACTCCTTCTCTGTGTTTGTTCAATTTGAGCCTGCTGCGAATGAAGATCTTGTTTATGTTTTCTCCACGGAAAATATATCAAGCACGGGCTTTGATCTTTATTCCAGCGCTCCTATTTCGGTGGCTGGATCAAAGATTCATGTTTTAGGTAGGGGTTATGTTGATTCGGGCTCGGGTTCTATAGTCGGCCTTGGTACTCCGCTGGGATCATGAATCTAAAATTCCTGAATTCTCCGACAACTTGGTCTACCCGAATATAATCGACCATTTTTTGGCTAGGCTTTCTGCTTGCTCATAGGTCACTCCATTAATATTTGTTATATCCCCGCTAATAGAGGTTAAGTCTGTTTGTAGTTGATTTATTTCTGTTATTAATAACCCGCTTATTTGTTCTATTGTATTATTTAATATAATATCTGCATCTTCCCCGTCTTGAGCTTCTTGCTCGATTAGCGCCTGTAGTATCCCGCTGACTTCAGTTATTGAATTTTCTAATAGTTCTCCTGTGTTGTTTATGGTTTCCGTTAGGTCGACTCCTCCTCCCCCTGTGATATCTCCTTCTAGTAGAACATCTATACCGCTAACCGTTGGCCTGTTTTCGAATGTGGCATTTTCGTATTGAAGGTGAGCTCCTGAAACATTCGCAAGGTATGCGCTGGAGGCCTCTACTCCACCTGAAAGTTCGCTTAGGGTTAGTACTGGGGCAAATGGGCTGTTTCCGATTTGAATTACTCCTGGGGATATTTCTCGTATTAGACTTTTATGTCTTGATAGGTTCACGCGTTGGCCTTTCCTTCAACCATATATGTTATTGTATAACCTGATATTGTGTGATCTCTTTTTAATGAGACCTCGTCCTCTCTTTCGACATCGTTTAGTGATAGAGTGAATCCGTCGTCTATTGTTATAAAGTCTTTCTTTTCGTCTGTTCTTAACTTTATTTTAAATAGTGTGTCGTTTATGATTGATAGGTCGCTGCTGTTGTTTTCTGAGTGTCCATAGGCGTGGAAGTATCCGAGGTGGTCCCCTGAGTATTGATCGAGTCTTAGGGCGTGTTCTTGATCTGTGTCAAAGTTGAATTTTCTTTGTTGACATCTGATTTCGGGCGTAGACTCTTCGAGTATAAAAAACTGATTTATTTCGGGAAGTTTTTGTGTTGGCTTGAATATATCGTCGCAAGTATCGTCTGGAATCTCGAAGTTAATGTCCGAGCTTTCGAGTATTATAATATCTTCTTCTATTTTTTGGTTATATATTTTTGTTTTTTCTGTGCGGGGCTGTACTCCGCTTACGGCTTGAGTGATATCTTGTCTTGCCTTTTCGACATCTTCGCAGACAGACTCTAGTCCGCTCCTTATTTCGTCTTTCGTTTCTAATTGATTAGATTTAACTTCTCTAAGGTTTTCTATGACATTGTCTGAGGTATCCCGGGTGCTTTTTGAAATTTCTACTAGGTTGTCTATTACCTGTTCGTGGTTTAACCTTTCTTCTCCATCAAGCACGTCTCTGAATTTTGTTATTTTCATTTTTTCTGATAGGTTGATATTGCGTATCTACGCCATTCGTTTTCACCTTTTGTCTCGGAGCATACCTCGCTTGAGCTGCCTGAGACTTTGGTATATAGGAAGTAATTATCTGCCCATATTCTATTGTGGCATTCTAGTGGAGCCTTCTCCCAGGTTTGCCAGTCTGCTATGGCAACCCTTCTTTCTCCGTCGTTTGTATTTAGGTATAGGAAGCTGGCGTCTGTATGCGCGTCAAAGTAGTCTATTGTATACAGTGGCTGGGTTTTTACGTGACTAATTTCCCATGAGGCAATTGCTATCCTTTTCCATTTGTCCATGTATTTTACGTAAAGGTGAGAGTTGTCCATAAGAACACTTCCTAATCCTATTCTTGTTCTTGTTTGCTCTGGTTTAGACTCTCTTCCTGTAAATTCGCTAAAATTATTCCTATCAGAAGCTTCTTCTGGCACATACATTCTTTCTACTGAGTAGAGAATGTCAAAACTTTCTATGGCGTACTTGTTTCTTATGAATAGCTGATAGGCTTCTTGTTTTGATAATTCAATCTGATATCCTTGATATAACCAGTGCGAGACGTCTCCTCCTTGAAACGCCATTTCTATTGGGTGATTGTCTTCGTTGTACAGTTGTACCCTGTCCCCATTTCCTAGTTTCTTTTTTAGCGGAAAGAAGCTGTGCCAGCCCTTTAATCCTCCTTTATAATCCTCCATTCTGATAGAGAAGGGCATTGTTGAGTCGTTATCTTCTATCCTCGGTTCGTTCTCCCCTTGGAATCCTTCTTGGATGATTGGGTAATCCAGTGGATCTTCCCTCTCTGTCATGTTGTGTATCTTTCGAAAAAGAGGGTCTTCTTGACTTTCCGGTTCGGTTGGGGTTAGTTCTCCTAGTATAGCATCTTGGTAAAACGTTTTTTTGTGAAAGGTTAGCTCTCTAAAGTCCTTCTTTAGCTCTTCTACTGAAAGGGATAGGTTTTCTGCGCTATCCTTGACTGACCTTAGTAATCTTTGGCTTTCTAGGTAGTTGCATTCGTCTTGGCCTGATATTCCTGATAGTAATCTGTGTGTTTCTTCATCGCTAAGGTCCGCTCCTGTTATATTTATCTCTCCTATTTCGAGATCTATATCTATGTTCTCTATAGCACTCTTTACTTCCTGAAGCTTTATTTCGTTTGTTCCTGAAAATCCCGAAAGTATTCTATGCGTTTCTTCGTCGCTTGTCCCTGACTGCTCCCCTAGTACTCCCGAAATTCCCGAAAGTAATCTGTGTGTTTCTCCGTCGTTTGTGTGTCCCTGTGCTTCTAATACTCCTGATATTCCTGAAAGTATTGCGTTGGTTGAGGATAGGTTTATCTCTATCTCGCCAATCTCAATGTCTATCTTGGGAGCTTGCGCCGGAACCCACCTAGCGAGTGCGTCGTCCCATTCATATTGGAATATTACGGTGGGAGCAGGTCCCTGTATCTTCCTGATGTCCGAGTCGTAAATAGGGTTATTCTGATAATCAGCCATATACCCTATTACACCAGGAATTGGTAAATTGAATTATCTATCTAAGTGGTGCTTCGACCCGCCTCTTTTACTTGAATACTCTTTGAAATATTTTTGACGCATTGGGTCATACCCTAGCTTGTCTTTTCTTTTTTCGCTCATATCCCTGCTCCTGTCCATTAGGTCTCCGTACGTCCCCTTGTCGGAAGTCTTCTCTATGAAGTCTTTTTTCGAAAATGGGTCCCCGCCTGAATTTACGCTAATGTTTGGCGCGATAAATACCCTTCTCCAGGTCACGCCGCTATCATCTACGAAAACCTTATCGTCATTTATTCCGAAGTACAGGTCGTCCGTTTCCCCTGTCTCGGGGTTCTCAAAAGTGTATATTGGCATGTATTATAATACACGCTTCAATATGTTTTCTAAAGTATTTCTATATGTAAAGTTTTCTTTAATCTTCTTTCCTTCTTCGTTCTTTTGCTTAGAGGTTACTTTCGCTACGGCTATGTCTACCGCGTTATAGAAGCCTTCGTCTGAGAAGTTGTACATCTGTCCTTGGTTGAATTCGGAATGCCTAAAAAAGAACCTGTCGTCTATGATGCTTGACTTTGATGATGGTTCTACTAGGATTGAGTTCTCTTTGTTCGCCCAATCTTTGTGACTAGTTGCATCTAATACTATTGGCCAGCACCCAAGAGCCGTGGAATTGAAGCTTGGTAAATTCCAGCCTTCTGCGCCGCTCAAGCCTCCGAGGTCGATATCTATAGAGTTTAAGTAGTCGTTTACTTGTGAGTTTTTTGGCATAAACTTAAGGAAGTTTATATTATTATATTTTAGACCCTTTGTTGCTGCTTTTTTGTGGTGTTCCGTTTCCTCTTTGTCCAGGAAGGGATTATCTGTGCAGCACGTTAGCTGGTATCTACTATTGTTTCCGAATTTACCTAACCATAGGTTGATTATTTTTGCGGTATTTTTTCTTTTCTCCCATTTACCCATTAGCCCGAAGTGAATCTTTCCTTCTAAGTATTTCTTGTTTGTGGGGAAGATATCCTCATCTAGTCCTAGAGGAGAAGAATAGCAATTATTCACCCCGCTTGACTTGAACGCGTCCCTTGCGTATGAACTGCCGAATACCACCTCATCATAGAGCGAACATAATGATTTCTCCGCGGCAGTAACTTCCCCCGTTTCGTGAAAGGTATACAAAATATTATAGTCTGATATTTTTTGCTCTGAGCCGTTTATATGCCATATGTTGAGGTAGGGATAGTTTCTTCTAACGTTGATATTCCTATTTTCAACAGACTCTTTTATAAAGTCACTGAACTCAGGCGAAGCTTTATCGAACGAGGAGAAGTC
>TARA_B110000495_G_scaffold36457_1_pt1 | contig 11608 bp, 6 predicted proteins | sample TARA_B110000495 | Tara Oceans TARA_B110000495 (sample SAMEA4398219) | marine metagenome | biome: Polar Biome; feature: [MES] marine water layer (ENVO:01000295) within the mesopelagic zone...; material: water (ENVO:00002006), including particulate matter (ENVO:01000060) such as...... | reverse complement strand
TCACCCAACAACCCGACCGGCAGTGTCGTCTCCACGGACGCAATTTTCGCGGTTAACCAAGCGGCGAAGAAAGTTGGCGCAAAACTTTTGATCGATCACGCCTACATCGAGTTTGCGGATCAAAACCCGCTTGACCAACTCACCGTTGACGACAACATCATGATCGTACGGACATTTTCCAAAGCCTGGGGGTTGGCAGGTTTGCGGGTCGGGTATTTGATCGCTCCCGATCATGAATTTGCAGCCATCATTCGAAACTCCTCGGGCCCGTTTCCAATCAGCAGTGTATCGCTTGAATTGGCCCGACAATCTTTAGCCAACTTCCAGAGTTCGATGGAGAACAATGTCAGCCAGATTAAAAAGCATCGTGAACTTCTGAGAGAATTGGTTACGCAATGTGGCGGGACTTCCATCGGTTCTCAAGGAAATTTCATTCTCGCCGAATTTAAAAATGCAGATTACATCTGGGAAGGCCTCGCCGAAGATGGCGTGGGAGTCCGAAAATTTACGGCAAACGCCCTACTAAAAAATCAACTGCGCATCACTTGTCCAACGCGACCGGGAGATTATCTGCAACTTGCTCAATCGCTCTGCCGGCTGTGCAATGTTGATTTCGAATCACAAAAAATAGCGATCGGGATCGCCCAAACTAAAGCCGTGGAGGACACGCAATCGCCGCTTCAACAGCGCTCGCCGAACGAAACCGCGCGAACTTGGAATTCCAATCGACAAACCAAAGAAACCGCAATTGACTTGGCAATCAATCTCGATGGCTCCGGAATAATCGAAATTGAAACCGGCATCGGATTTCTCGACCACATGCTGACCGCACTTGCCTTTCACGCGGGTTTTGATCTCCAACTGAAATGCGACGGTGACCTTCACGTCGACGACCATCATACCGCCGAAGACTGTGCGTTGGCGCTCGGGACCGCCATTGACGGTGCACTAGGCAAGCGAACGGGCATCCAACGGTTTGGCTATGCTTATGCTCCCCTGGATGAATCACTGGCCCGAACTGTCATTGACTTAAGCGGCCGGCCATGGCCTGAAATTCATTTAAATTTAGAACGTGAAATGATTGGAACATGGGCCTGTGAAAATATCACACACTTTTTTCAGTCGCTAGCGATGACCCTCAAGTGCGCGCTTCATGTGGATGTACTGCGCGGGACCAACGATCATCACCGCGCCGAAGCCGCATTTAAATCTTGTGCCAAAGCACTCAGGGAAGCACTCACACGCACCTCGGGAGAAGTCCCGAGCACCAAGGGCGTTCTTTAAATTCGGCGCCCCAAATTTTCGCTCACCATCAATCAAGCACCAGTCAGCCTATTTATCCGCTTTCTCGCATCGTTAGTTTTTCATGATTCAGATAATCAATACCGGCGTGGCCAATATCCGGTCCCTACAAGCTGCGTTCGACCGCCTTGGTTGTGCGTGGAATCTCACAGTGAGTGCTGAAGAAATCGAGTCCGCATCTCATGTCGTCCTTCCCGGAGTAGGCGCCTTTGCTGCGGCAACTCAGTCAATCGATCAGCTTGGCTTGAGAAATGCAATTATCGATCGCATAAACCGATTGGAATCTCCGACACTCTGCATCTGTCTGGGCATGCAATTATTATGCGAATCGAGTGAAGAATCGAAGTTGGCCAAAGGGCTCGGAATCATCCCTCACGCCATCACAAGATTTGGAGACAAGGTCAAGATTCCACAGTTGGGATGGAACGAGGTTCGTCCGCTCAACAATGGCCCCTTCACCACTGGCGAGGCCTATTTTGCAAACTCGTATCGACTCAAAACAGCGCCTGTTGGATGGGGTGCCGCCGAGACCAATTATGGCGGAAAATTTATTAGCAGTATCTGGCGAGGCCGCACATTGGCGTGCCAGTTTCACCCAGAACTTTCGGGAATTTGGGGAGAGTCGGTGCTGTCTCAGTGGATCGAGGGAATCACATGTTGAAATCGAGAATCATTCCCTGCCTTGACGTAAATGAAGGTCGAGTCGTAAAAGGCGTGAAATTTCAAAACTTACGTGATGCCGGAGACCCGGTTGAACTCTCGTTTCACTATCAAGATCAAGGAGCTGACGAACTTGTCCTGCTAGATGTCACGGCAACACGACAGGAGCGGATTGCGATGCTTGAGACCATTGAAAAAGTCAGGCAAAACCTCTCCATTCCATTGACCGTTGGAGGCGGAATCGGCTCCATCGAGGATGCCGGACGGTTGCTCAACGCCGGTGCGGATAAAGTCAGCATCAACTCGGCAGCGGTTCGAAATCCCGACTTGATCGAGGCCATGTCCACCCGGTATGGCGCCCAGTGTACTGTCGTTGCGATCGACGCCAAAAAGAACGGGGACATTTTTCAAGTTCTGACCCGCAGTGGAACGACTGCCGAAGCGATCGATGCAGTGGCGTGGGCCGTACGCGCAGAAGCGCTTGGTGCAGGAGAAATCCTTTTGACCAGTTTCGATCGCGATGGAACCCGCAGCGGTTATGACTTGCCTATGCTTTCGGCAGTCACAAGTGCCTGCTCTCTGCCTGTGATTGCATCAGGCGGAGCCGACTCAGTTGCCCACATGGTCGAAGCGTTCCAACATGGCGCTCACGCAGTTTTGGCTGCCTCGATTTTCCACGATGCTAAGATGACCGTCGGAGAGGTCAAACGAAAACTCACAGCCGCCGGCATTCAAGTTCGAAACGGATAATCGATCCCCAAAAACCATCCCTTAAAATCCCCGCAAAACTGAGTTTTCTTTGAAGTCAATTCCGTGTTGTGACCTGGCGTTATGGTCTATTCTAAAGTCTTAACTGATCTTCTTCATTTTCAAAAACCCCTTTTGCTTCGCATCTATTATGATCATCCCTCAAATCAAATATCCATCGGTTACCTCGCCCCAACAGTTAATCAAAACGATCAAGCAGTGGAGCCTTTTTGGGCAGATAGCCCTCACCGAAATCGACGGAAAATCGATCGACGACGTGAAAGCTATTCTCCGGAAGCTAGGCGGAACTGTCGACATTTTCATTGAATCCAAATCATTGGACGCCGATGGACAGTTGGCCATATTGAACGAAGGGGCCTGCGGTTTACTCAACCGCGACTCCTCATTGGACACGGGGATTGTGCCGGCCGATCGACGAATGGAGCTGATGGATAATCCACCGCTCGATCAAGCCATTCCCAGCAGCACCTTGGTCGTTCTGGACTCTCCGAGTGCCGCACGCATTTCAGAACTGGAGATGGCGAGGATTGACTGCCTCGTCGATATCGTTGATCTATCGCCTGAATTAATTACCGATTTTTTCAACACAGTTCTCGTGACCGACCGACCCGATGGACTGTGGTCGACGGTCATCGTCGACCCAATCGGAATCGCACTTGGGTTAGCCTATTCTAATTACGAAAGCCTGCTGCATGCGATCGAGACGCGATGCGGAACCTACTGGTCACGGTCAAGGGACGATCTTTGGATCAAAGGTGAGACCAGCGGGGCAACCCAGCAACTTCTTGGCATTCGAATGGATTGCGACCGCGATTGCCTTCGGTTTACTGTTACCCAGGATTCACCTGGATTTTGCCACCGCAATACGCATACCTGCTTTGGCCAGGAAAGAACCATTCAATCCGTTGTCGAGCGGTTACAACAGCGTTTGGCCGAGGCCGATGAAAATTCATTTACGTATAGACTTGCTAATCAACCCGAGATGCTCGAAGCCAAATTACTCGAAGAGGCCAAAGAACTCTCACTCGCAAGCCAGCAGTCCGATCAGGATGAAATTGCCTGGGAGGCAGCCGATGTTCTCTACTTTTCATTGATTGCCATGTTGAAAAATGGAGTCAGTCTTGACCGCGTCTACGCTGAATTAGCCAGACGCATGAATCGGGTGGTGCGACGTGACCCTGGCATCCAATCCTAAGATCAAACCGCATCCGATTCATCAGAGACGTTATGATAGTTTCAGGCCCTGCGGTTGGCCCTTGGCCGAGATGACGATGCTTGATTTCCTAGTTCCCGTACCCGCTACTTGTTCCCTCTCAGGATCGCCAACTCGTGTTAAAAATCATCGAAGCAAGTTCATTTGAACCAACCAGTCTGTTCACGCCACTCGACGCTGCCACCATGGAGACAGCCGGGGAAATGGTTGATTCTGTCCGTTCTCAGGGTGTGAACGCGATCCGACAGTTTGCAAATCAGTTTGGCGAGCGATCCGACGACCAACCGCTATTGATCGAGAGAGAGCAAATGAAGGCCGCCACCGAGCGAATCGATCAGAGCGACCTTGATCTGTTAAAACGCGTTGCCGAGCGAATCCGAAGTTTTGCAGACGCTCAACTGAATTGCTTAAGCGAGTTGAAAACTCCAGTTCCCGGTGGATTCGCTGGACACACAATCCAACCGGTCGATCGCGTAGGATGCTATGCTCCGGCGGGCCGGTTTGCGTTACCCTCGACCGCGCTGATGACGGTCGTTCCCGCTGTGGCAGCGGGCTGTCCTTCCATCATTCTCGCAACTCCCAATCCATCCGACATGATGCTCGCGACGGCTTTCATTGCCGGGGCAAATCAGATTCTGGCAATCGGGGGGGCACATGCCATCGCCGCACTCGCCTACGGATTCGACGGTTTTCAAAAATGCGACCTCATTACGGGACCCGGAAATCGATGGGTCACTGCCGCCAAAAAAATCGTCAACGGAGACTGTGGAATTGACATGCTCGCCGGGCCGTCAGAATTGGTCTTAGTGGCCGACGAGACTGGTGAGCCAGAGACGATTGCCGCCGACCTCTTGGCTCAGGCCGAGCACGACGTCGACGCACGTCCGTTTATGATCACCACCTCGCGCGAAATGGCTGACAAAGTCAACGTACAAATTCAAATTCAACTGACGGCACTGCCGACCGGTCAAATCGCTCAACAGGCGATCCAAAATGGTGGAGCAATCATTGTCGAATCGACCCAACAAGCGATTGAAATTTGCAACGCCCTCGCGCCCGAACACTTGGAACTCCATTGCGTGGATGCCCAATCCATGGCGTCTCAAATTAAACACGCCGGCTGTATTTTTATTGGCTCTCAATCGGCCGAAGTCTTCGGCGACTACGGGATCGGCCCCAATCACACACTCCCAACCGCAGGAACCTCCCGCTGGAGTGCTGGATTGAATGTGTTCACCTACACGCGCATTCGAACTTTTCTGCAATTATCCGACGTGCCGAATTCGCTTGTGCAGGACACGGCGCGACTGGCTGAAATCGAGGGACTGATTGGCCATCAACAAGCCAGTCTTCGACGTCAACACTAAACCATAACCAACGAGCAATCCGACTCTCTTGAGCCTGCTCTGGCCATATGGAGTTGGCTGGGTTACTCGCCCCCATCTCCGAATTTGTAAATAGAGTTGTGGATTTTGCCTCGGACCGGTTTTCCATCGGTTGTCTGCAGGGCGTAATTGATTTCCATCCCCCAGGTCAATTGCTGGTCTGGAATTTCAAGGAATACTGTTGTCCCGTCCTCCGATAACGTCGCACTTTTCACGGTCAATCGCTTTTCGTTGTAATGCTTGGAACCGTAGTTCGCCGTTCGTTTTAGATCCCAGGTGTTCACCGAATAGTTGGAAACGTCGGTCGCTGATTTCGCATCCACGGCGCCTGATAAACGTATTTTGACACCGGCCTGAGTCGCATTGAGTCCGAGCGGTAGATGCAGAGGCTTTCCGGTGTAGCGAACTCGATAAAAACCTCCCGGCTGATGCTGACTCCCAGCCCAAGCGAACATTCCACAACAATAAAGCTGACCGTCATCAGGATGAAATCGACCCCGCATGACGCCGGTTGGAAATTGCGCGATTGGAAATTCACACATACCGCCCTGCATCTGGCCATCGACTTCTTCGTGCGGCACAACGTAAATCTTTCCATAGCCGTAAGAGAAATTTAACAGTGACCCATTGAGAGGCCCCCATTGATCACTATCCACCCATAACAGTTCTGAGGGTGAACGATCAAATGAATTTGTGATCCAGCACAATGGATCGGACATGGCCGCATCGGACGAATCAGTCACATCATGATAGCCGAACATGTTGCCATAAAACTGCCCAGGCTTAACCCAGTTAATTCTATTTTTTGGATTCCAGTGGCCCTCTTGATCAGTCACAACAAACGACCCATCAGGATTCAGGCAAACACCATTGGCTGCCCTGAACCCGTTTGCGATAATTTCGGTTGTCGCACCGTCGGGGCTGATTTTCAATAAAGTCCCATGATGCGGCACCACTGCTTTCTTGGCGTGGCGAGCTGATTTGGCGTAGTAAAAATTACCGGCTTCATCGGCTTGGAGACCCATCGCAAATTCATGAAAATGTTCAGTCACCTGATGGTCGCTATTGAAATTCTCATACCAGTCAGCTTCGTGGTCCCCGTTAAGATCGTGCAAGATCACAATCTGATCCCGACAAGTCACATAAATCTTCTGATTCACGTACTTTACACCAAGCGGTTGGAACAAGCCTGATGCAATACGTTGCCACTGAAGCTGTTGCTCGCTCCCCGGCTTAGCCAGCTCACCAAGGCCAGTCACCCTCCACACAGAACCATCCCATGCGGCGACAATCACAGTATCGCCATCGGGTAAAAAGTCGAGGCCCGTCAATCGAAGCTGACAATTCCACGGATTGTTGGTCGGGCGCTGAAAGACGTCGACGGCAAATGGAGAGGCGTCATCTCCACGCAAAACCGGTGCCGTCAATTTCTCCGGGTAATTGGCAGGCCCACCATGCGTCAAAGCGGACAGATTAACCGGTTTTTGAATCTCGGCGAGCTTGCCTTCAATTTCTGCCGCCTGCTTTGCGGTACTTAACGGCGCTTGAGTAACAACAAATTTTATCGGTTCACCAGCAGGAATAGTAAGCCTTATATTGCCATCATCACTCGAATGCCAGACCGCTTCGCTGAGCGACGTACCGACCAAGAGGCCTCGCGCGGGTGCGATCTTTTCCGCCGCCCCCATCACGATCGCTGACAATTTTTTCTGCCCCGTAGCCTCGGGGAATTCGCTCCCCTCTTGCTGATCCCAAATACCAATCAATTTCTCTGGTTTAATCGCGTCTTGATTAGCCAGTTCTTCCGCTGACAATCGCCGCTGATAAAACCGCAAGCTTTGCATTTCACCTTGAAACGCCGACTTCGAAGGGAAATTATCGTTGGTAAATCCAAAACGAATAACTGCATTCCCAAGAGGTTCAACCCGACCCAGCGTTCCACCACCAGCGGGTTTACCGTCGATATAAAAATCAGCGCGTTTTGTTTTGGCATTCCAAGTCAATGCAACGTCATGCCATTTTCCGTCGTTGACGGCTCGATTCGCGGTAACCTCTCCAACCCAGCCAACATCGAGGCTAGGCCGCCCGCCACGAAGGAAAAATGTTTTACCCTGAGCAAGCCATTGGTCTTGTTTTTTTGTTTTTGCAAGGATGGTTCCATCCTGTCGCGTTTTCAATCGCACCAGGATTGAATAATCCTGCTGGGCTAAATCGAACCGTTGGCCAGCCTTAATTTCCGCAAATTTATTCCCATCAAATACCAATCCACTCTTTGCAGAGTTGTCGGAGGAATCTAATTCGGACGCCGCACCCTCTGGAAAAACAATAGCTATATTTTCCGACGATGCTCCCTTTTTCAGTAAACCCTTGTGCTTCGCTATTTGAATAGTCAGATCTCGATCTCGATGCCCAATTTCAAAACGCCGCGTGTAAATCGGCTGCCCTGCCACAAATTCAAGACCGGGTGACTCCAGTATTTCCGTTTCCGCAACGCGATATTTAAGAATCGTCTGTTTGCCAAACCGGTACATCCCAAGGTACTTTGCCCAAGAGGAAGGCAAGGGGCCGTAGTGTTTTCCGTCTCGCCCCACCACGCGATCATCTTCGAAACGCTTCGCTAACGCCTCGTCTTTTAATGCTTGAGGGTTCGCCCAGCCCGGTCCCGTCGGGTTGGCCACGTGCAACTCGCCCGCAATTTTCGGATGCCTTCCGTGAGCGCCATTAAAGTGAATCCCTTCCCAGTCAATAAACTTCCCGCTCCAAGCTCCGGCCATCCGCATCGTGTCATGTTCGTACATCATCCAGTGGCTACCCGACTCAACACCACCGGGGCCGGAATCGAGCCTGACCGCAATTCCCTTCTGTGCGATATTCGATCCATCACTGGAAACCTCAATGGTATTATTCAAACTTGGCCCATAATCCATCATCGTCCAAGGAGTCGATACCACGGGCTTGGGGCCCCGCGTATTGCCCGTAGGCAACGAAGCCAGATACTCATCTGTTAATTCAAAGTACTGAGATGGGTTGTGCTCTTTTAAAAAGTGTTCACGAATGTAATGAATCACCTCATATTTCTGCTGCGGAACCATCCACCGCTGTGGATTCATCATGCCAAATCCGTGCGTTAACGTGTTGTACATCGCAAGCGGCTGGCTTCCGTGCTTAAACTTTCCGGAAACAAATCGGAGCGACGTCGGCATCGAGCCCTCTTCGGCAACCGAACCATGGCAACTGGCGCATCGCAGACGATACGTTTCCTGCCCGCGTTCAAGGCTAGACGCATCGAGGCTCGCAAGGAGCCCCGCATGATCGATCCGACTCTCGTATTCTGGCAGCGGCGTCAAGGCAATGGAACCGGCCGGCCTCAATTCAGACGCCCGCCCTGCCCCGGCGGCTGCGATCTCAGTCAGGTAGGCAATCAAATCCAAAAATTGCTGCCGGTCGACCAACTGATTCACCAAATCAATTGGCATCGTCGAGGTTTTCGTTTTCGACCAATCATCGGCATTGGCCTTCAAAATTTCTAATGGTTTTTCGGGCTGTTCAATTTGGTCTAGATACAATCGGTCGTCCGTCTCGCTGGCCAAAATCCCGGAAACCAGACGGCCATCAGCCAACAAGACCTTAACCGTCTCAAACCCCTCATTGATTTTGGCCGATGGATGAAGGACCGACTCGATCAGGTGGGAAGTGTCGACGTTACGTTTTTCAGATAGCTGAGGCCCTAACCGCCGTCCACTGACAGACGCCTCGTGACATCGAGCGCAATTCATCGCCGGTTGAAAAAAAGCGATCGCGCCACGTTGCGCATCACCGAATTTAGCGGCGTCATTAACTAACTGTTCAACCGACTCCGCCTGAAGACGTTTAGAAAGAGACGACTGTTTTTCCGTTTGAGCCGAGGAACTTGGAACGACGCATAAAGACAAAAGCCAAACGAGCGAGCAAAAAAAACGATTCAAACTAAATCTCCAATACAACTAACGATGCCAATTAAACGCCGTAGCACACTACTGAGCATAACAAATTTCCCAGTCAGCAAGCGAACTCCCCATCCGAATATTGATTTCCATGGATCAATCGAGCGGATTATCGAGTGGGTCGATTCCAAGTTCCTCAATCGGTCGAGAGAGAATATCGAGGTCTCGGGGAGGCAACTCATCCGGTGTATCGACCTCTCCGCGATACGGCTCTACATAAACGTGATTCCCGCGAACCGAAATCACACGGACAGAGTCCCCCGCTTCCACTGCAAAACCCTCACTGACCGCATCGAATTTTTCACCATCGACCATCACAATCCCGCTGGGCAGCATTTTTGTCTGGGCGATCCCCAACTGTCCCTCGAGACGCTCCTTTTGCTCTTTGTTCTCAGTATAGTTGGGAAGGACATCCTCCGGCTTTAAGTCTTTTAAAAGGATGCGTTTCCCAAGGGGCGTGTAAGGCCATATTTTAACCATCAACGCTAACATTCCGGGAATGGTTACGATTGCCACCGTCAAAAGAATAACCCCGCTGCTCACGCTTTCCATAAACCCAAGAACGACCGAGATCACGATTAAAATTCCCGCGGTAATCCCGAGAACACCGGCCGAGGGAACGAACAGTTCGAGAACCACGGCCAATAAACCAATCGCTAACAACAAGAAGGCCCAATAGATCATTCGATCAACTTAAAAAATAAATGTGATTTCAACCACGATCATACGATCGCTAAGCCATGAATTCTAGCGAATCAAAGTAGCCACCTCATACGTCCGAACGATTTTTTAAGTCGATTTAACTCTGGGCTCGCCCGTGACCACAATTCGATTGCCGATTGCCTCGATTACTACGACTCCCTGGCCTCGCTCCAGCATTTGACCGTTAGAAATCACATCGTAAACTTTCCCTTGAATTCTCGCTTTTCCGGACGGATTTAACCGGGTGGCCGTTTCGCCCGAGAGACCCTGTAGGTAGCTCCAATCCACCATGGCCTCGGGATCCATTCGTCCACCGAGTCCTGTATCGACAAACTTACGCGGCTGAAGAATTAAACGCCGCAGCATCGGAGTTTTGGGGATCAAGTTTCGCAGCACGATTCCGGCCGTCAATACTCCGAATCCCGCTCCAATGACGGGGACAAATGAATACGTCATTTGAACCATATCATTCAACGATCGAGGCACAAGAAACGACTGGGATGCCAGCACCAGAGAACTGAAAACCAACACGATACCACCGATACCAAAAACTCCAAATCCTGGAATCACAAAGATCTCCATCACAATGAAAATCACCCCAATAATAAACATGATCACTTCGAGCCAATCAGCATTGCCGTCGAGACTCTGACTCCAAAAAAACAATCCAAAACAGAGCACCGCCAAAAACCCAGGCACACCTAGTCCAGGCGCTGAAAACTCAGTGGACAAAAAGAACATCGCGCCAAACAACAGCCAAGGAGAAACAAATGGGGAGGATAAAAACTCCGCGAACTTGGCGATCCGACGATCAATCTTCGAGGGCGTTAACGTTGGAATCGACTCATCGAGTTGATAGAATATTTTGACTTGTTCGATATCCGAAACGATCGTTCTCGCCAGTCCGTTTTGTTCCGCCGTGACCGCGCTGATTCCTTCTGCACTCCCCATCGGCCCCAATGCCGCCCACTGGTCGGCCTGTTCGGTGTTCTCAAATTCCGCGTTACACATCAATCGAATTTGACCCGTCTTTTGATGGCGATAGCGCGTGACCACCAAACTCGGTTCTAGCATCTGCATCAACATCGACCAATCGGAACCCTTGTCCTCGGCTAACCGTTTGACTTCCTCTCGCAATTCATTGAGCTCATTTTCATTCATGACCTCCTCTTGCCCGTAGTCTCCACCGAGCCGAGAATCCTCGTTCATGATTAACTGATTACAAGCCAAGGCGATCACACCGGCAGGCCCCCGCACCGAACTCTCTAAAAACGCGACCGTTCGAATTTCGTCAGAGTCGTAACTCGCTATCAATCGCCCTATTCGAAGACAGGCTTCCTCATCCCCTAAATTATCGCCGAGTTTGAAGATGACTAAGTTAACCTCTTCACCGCCCAACTTCTGTTTCAAAGATCGCGTCACCCAGGTTGCCGTACGACTGTCGATAAACGGTGGCAAGTTAACCAACAATGGCTTCCACTTCCCTCCATCGGCTGGGTCACCCTGAAGAACATTCGGATTCAGATCCAGTTCCCGGGCCAATTCCAGACGTGATTCTGGCAACAGTCGCACCAGCCCGAAATCTTGAAGTTGCT
>TARA_B110000495_G_scaffold39905_1_pt1 | contig 11625 bp, 8 predicted proteins | sample TARA_B110000495 | Tara Oceans TARA_B110000495 (sample SAMEA4398219) | marine metagenome | biome: Polar Biome; feature: [MES] marine water layer (ENVO:01000295) within the mesopelagic zone...; material: water (ENVO:00002006), including particulate matter (ENVO:01000060) such as...... | reverse complement strand
AGTGCTAAAAATTTGAATAACTTAATTTTCAACCCTCGCTAATTGAGGAAAACGGAAAATAAACTGAAATGAAAAAGCAATCCGAAACATGTTATTTTGATTTAACATATTTATCATAAAGATATGATCTGGCTTCCTTAGAAGCATCCTTACTTAATCCTACTCCTTTCCCTTTTCCATATTTAATCCAGTCTACGATAGAATAGTCATCTACATCTGTACCATCTGGCCACTTAGCATTATTACTCCAACCAGGTTTTATAGATAATGATTTCATCAATAAAAGGTTTTGAGATCTAGAGCCTTCATAAATTGGGCTACTTTTTACTATACTAGAGGCTGATACGTAATCATCTGAAAGTGATTTTGGTATTTGATTAATAACAGGTTCAGTTTCTGGCAAATCTCCCATTTTAGTTTCTTCAATTGATAAAGTCGGCATAACTTCGTTTGGCAAAAACAATTCTTCCTCAGTGTCGCTAGAAGGCACAGTATTTTTGATAGGCCTGTTATTGCTTCTTAAATCTATATTTTTTGAATTATCGAAAATTATTGTAGACTCATTATTTATTGCGTCTGGATGATTCCCACTAACAATCACTTGCACACGATCTGATATTTTTTTAGGAGCAACCCTAACATCATCTTGAGCCGTAAGTAATGAAAAGAAAACATTAAGTGCAATAAAATATTTCATCGTATAAGCATTAAACATAGAATTTATCAAAAATTAAATACAACTAAAATTTCAAAAATCTTCATTAATAATCACATATTTTTTACATCAAAAGTTTTTAGCCATTTATTAACATAATCAACAACTTCTTCTAAACAACCATCTTTAAAAGGAGATTTTAATTTAGCTAGTTCAACTAACTTCGTAAAAGATAAGCTTCCACCAGCGCGGCATAATGTTATATAGTTATTCCAAGCTGATTTTTTATCTGCTTCACTTTTTATCCAAAATTGAAATGCGCATGTCTGAGCTAACGTATAATCAATGTAATAAAAAGGCATTTGATATATATGTAACTGCCCTTGCCATATACCACCATCTTTAACAAAAACCATACTATCATAATCCCGATGTGGCATATAGACTAATTCAAGCTCTAGCCATTTTTGTTTTCTCTCTTTCGGAGAAGCCTCATGATTTTCATAAACCCAATGTTGAAAATGATCAACGCATGCACCATATGGCAAGAAAGTTAGACTTCCAGAAATATGTTTATACTTAAATTTTTCTGTATCTTCTTTAAAAAAATTCTTCATCCAGGGCCAAGTAAAAAACTCCATACTCATAGAATGAATTTCAGCTGCTTCCATTGTAGGCCAATGATAATTAACTAGAGGCTGGTTAGAACTAGAATAATTCTGGAAGGCATGCCCCGCCTCATGAGTTAAGACTGTAATATCATGATCGGTTCCGTTAAAATTAGAAAATATATATGGCCTTTCATACTTAGGGAAGGAAGTGCAAAATCCTCCAGGCCTTTTACCTTCTCTATTGACTAAATCCATAAGTTCTTCTTTTATCATAATATCAAAAAACTCTCCAGTTTCAGGAGATAATTCATGATACATAGATTTAGCCTCCGCTACTAATTGATCGGGTGTACCTTTCGGTGTTGGGTCACCGTTCTTAAAATTTATACCATCATAAAAATAAATATGTTCTAAATCTAAGATATGTTTTTTTTGGTCAATTAATTTTGATACAATAGGTACGACATGTTCTACAATCTGTTTTCTAAAATTAGCAACCTCTTTTGGTCCATAATCGGAACGTCCCATCCTATAATATCCGAGCTCAATAAAGTTATCATATCCCAATGTGACAGCAATATTGTGTCTTAATTTGACCAGCTTATCATAGATTTCATCTAATTCATCTTCATTACTTTTGAACCAAGAAAAACGTGCCTCATATGATCTCTTTCTAACGGAACGATCAATATTAGAATGAAAAGGACCTAACCCAGCTAGGTTGTATTCATTTCCTTCAAAATCAATTTTAGCACCCGCAGTTAATTTTGTGTATTCGTTTTTTAATTCGATCTCTTTTTTTAACATATTCTTTATTTTTGAATCAAACGTTTTAAGATTAATTTCAATTTGATTTAAAAAAGTGTCACCATACATATTTATAATATCACTCTTGAATCTTGATTCATGTAAAGCTTTGTCAAAGTTATCATAAACCTCTCTCATATCAGGGGATATTGAATCATAATAATCCTTTTCTCTTTTAGCAGATTCATCATTTATATCTCTACTAAAGTTCAAACTAGCCATCGCTTGGTAAGTCATATACTCTCTTGAAAAACCATCTACTTCTTTAATTGCCTCGATCTGTTTTTCAGCTGAGTCTGCGTTTTTAAAATCAGATACAATTTTATTTAATATCTTTTTGCTATTCTCTAAATCTAATCTTTCGTAATGAAAATCTTTATATACCATACATTTCTCTTTTTATTTATTTGATAATCTTATTCTTTTTCTATCTTCTCTTCCTTCAGGGTCAGGCTCAGGGATAGACATTAAAAGTTCCTTGGTGTAGCTGTGCTTTGGATCATTAAATATTTCAGTAGTACTATTGATTTCTACTAATTCACCAAGATTCATAACACCTACGCGGTCTGAAATATGTTTCACAACTGATAAGTCATGTGCAATGAAAATAATGGATAGTTCAAATTCTTTTTGAAGGTCCATCATAAGATTGATAATTTGTGCCTGAATTGAAACATCTAAGGCAGAAACAGGCTCATCGGCTATTATTATTTCGGGCTCTGTTGCTAAAGCTCTTGCAATGCCAATCCTCTGTCTTTGCCCACCAGAGAATTCGTGAGGGTACCTATTAGACTGCTCTGAAGACAAGCCAACTTTATCAAGCAACCAAAAAACCTTTTCCATTTTCTGTCTTTCAGTTAAATCAGAATTAATATCTAAAGATTCCTTAATAATATCTTTCACAAGCATTCGCGGGTTAAGTGAGGAGTATGGGTCCTGGAAAATCATTTGAATATGCTTGCGATATTGTTTCATTTCATTTTTTTTCAAATTTAAGATATCGACACTATCCTCATATATATTTAAAAAAATTCCACCATTAATATTGACATCTGGAGCTGTTAATTTCAATACGTTTAAAATTGCATTACCGAGGGTAGATTTTCCAGATCCTGATTCACCAACAATGCCTAAAGTTTCACCTTTAATTAAATCGAATGTTACTTTACAAACTGCATGAACTGCGCCCACTTCTTTTTGCATTATTCCACCGAAAATTGGAAAGTCTACAGTTAAGTCTCTTACTTTTAATATTTTCTTTTTACTCTTACTCATTTTAACAAGTCTTCGTTAATTCTAGCAAAATGCCCCTTACTTACTTCTATTAAGGCTGGTTCAACTTTTGTTCCTCCGCAGGCACATTCATTTGGATCAAAACGAGAGCAAAGCTTACACTCATCACCAAGATCTAAGATAGACGGTACCATACCTTTTAGCGCTTTTAAGCGAATAGAGTCGTTGTCCATCTTCGGAATTGACTCCATAAGGGCTTTTGTATATGGATTAAAAGGGTTTTTAAAAAGATCAAAAATATTAGCGATTTCTTGAATTACACCACCATACATGACGATTACTCGGTCACATGTCTCAGCGATGACTGCTAAATCATGAGTAATCAATAAAATAGCAGAGTCTTCTCTACTGTCTTTTAAATCCATCATAAGATCAAGGATTTGAGCTTGAATTGTAACATCAAGGGCAGTTGTAGGTTCATCAGCAATTAACAATGCCGGGTTGCACTGTAAGGCCATAGCTATCATAATTCGCTGTCTCATACCCCCAGAAAATTGATGCGGATAATCAAATATCCTTCGTTCTGGTTCTGGAATGCCTACTTTTTCTAACATTTCAATACTTTTAATAGTTGCGGATTCCGAACTTAATCCATCATGCTTGATTATTATTTCATTCATTTGAGATTGAATACGTAAAACGGGATTTAATGATGTCATCGGCTCCTGAAATATCATTGATATTTCCTTACCTCTTATTTCACACATTTCCTCATAACTCAACTTTAAAAGGTCAACACCATTATAAAAAATTTCACCTCCTACAATTTCTCCTGGGGGATTAGGTATTAAACGGTTAATAGACATTGAAGTCACTGATTTACCCGATCCAGATTCACCAACAATGCCAAGAACTTCACCTTTAAAAATATCAAACGAAACATTGTTAACAGCTTTGGCAACACCCGCTTGTGTATTAAAAAAAGTTTTAAGGTTTTTAACCTCAATTAATTTTTCTTGATTCATCTTAATCTTGAATATACTTTTGGATCAAAAGCTTCTCTAACGCCTTCGCCTATAAAAACAATGGCAAGTAAGGTGAAAAACTGAGCTGATACAGGTGAAAACACCATCCACCATTTAGAAATATTTGATAAGCCGACATCTAGCATTTGGCCCCAAGATGGCGTTGGAGGAGCTAAACCGAAACCTAAATAATCCAAGCCCACAAGCGCAGATATACCGGCAACAACTGAAAATGGGAAATATGTTATAATAGGCACAAGAGAATTTGCTAAAATATGTTTAAACATAATTTTAAAATTTGATTGCCCCATGCTTAATGCAGCCGCAACATAAGGTTTGACTTTTTCTCTGTAAAACTCTGCTCTAATTAAATAAGTCATACTTATCCAATTGACTAAGGTGTAGATACCAATTAAAAGGAAAAATGATGGTTTTAAAATAGAGGATATAATGATAATCACAAAAAGCATAGGTAAACTAGACCAAACTTCTATTAACCTTTGAAAAATTAAATCAAACTTTCCACCGTAATATCCCATTGCTCCACCAATTAAAATTCCAACAATATAATTTATAATAGTAAGTATCAAAGCAAATGATATAGATATATTGAACGCATAGCAAAGACGAGCAAAAACATCTCTTCCAGTGTTATCTGTACCTAACCAATGTAAAGAAGACGGTGGTTCATACATCTTATTTCCTTCATAGGTTATATCTTCATAGGGTGAATATGGATAAGGGGGTAATAATACCCAATTATCGCCATTCGAACCATCTTTGAAAGTCCTTTTTAGTTGCCTATATCTAGCTTCTCCTGGAACGTCTTGCCCAAATACTTCTCCACTAACGAAACCAGTAATGATTGGAAAATAATAATCCCCACCATACTTAACGACCAATGCTTTATTATTTATCAGAAAAGGTAAAAAGAAGGATAGAATATATAAAGACAGCAGAATTATTAAAGAATAATACCCTCGCTTAAGAGTTTTAAACTTTTGCCACCTTCTGCTTAAGATAGAAGTGTTATTTATAGCCTTAAAAGTCATTATTTAAATCGAATCCTAGGATCAACGATAGCAAGCACAAAGTCAGAGATAATATTTCCTAGAAGTCTAATTAAAACAACGATGACTAAGAAACCTAATGTGACAGGGTAATCTCTTGATAATATAGCTTCATATGCCATTCTTCCAAATCCATCAATATTAAACATACGCTCAATAAAATAAGAGCCTGCAATAACTACACCCAATATATGTCCTATTCCGGAAGCGATAGGAATTAGACTGTTACGCATAGCATGGTACCAGATAACACGATTTTCATTTATACCTTTTGCAAAAGCAGTTCTTATGTAGTCTTGGCTTAGATTTTCAAGAAGACTATTTTTCATCAGAACTGTTAATGTCGCAAAGCTACCAATAGACCATGCAATAATAGGTAAAATCATATGATGTATCTGATCTAAGACTTTTTGAATTGGAGATAAAGTATCCCAAATTTCAGAGGGGCTTCTAAAGCCACCAAGAGGAAAAACATCAAAGAAACTACCACCTCCAAACAAAACTAATAATACACCTCCTAAAGCCCAACCTGGAATAGAATAAGCCATAAATATTAGCACGCTGGAACCAAAATCAAATGCAGAGCCATGATTTAATGCTTTTTTGATTCCAAGAGGAATGCAAATTAAATAAGAAAGTAGAATGCCAGTTAAACCAAAAAATAAAGAGATTTTAAAACGGGGTTTCATAACCTCAGTAACGGGTCTTAAATAAGTGTAAGACTTACCTAGGTTTCCAGTGAGAATACCGGAGTACTCTTGCTGAAAAACGACCGCATCTAAAGATCCATCTTCATTAAAATTCTCAATTTTTGAATACCAATTTTTACTTATCTCACCACTTTTTTCGTAAACAATAGGAGAATTATATTCAGAAATAAGAATATCCACTTTCCAAATAGCACCATCAACTTTCCCAACTCTTTTCTCAAAAGATTTATTATTTACAGGTATCCTAAAGTCTCTATGCTTAATCTCTCTAGGCCAAACACCTAACCAACTAAGATATCTTTGATAAATCGGTTTGTCAAAACCATAGAATCGTTCTAACTCTTTTAAAGCTTTAGGGGGTAATGACACACCGCTAATAGCGCTTGAAGATGCTCCTCCACCGCCTTCACCAACAACACTACCACCCATCTGAAGTTCTAACATCATTTGTTCTATCGGCCCACCTGGTGCCATTTGAAGAATAGTAAAAACTAGAATAGTCGAGCCCAAAAAGGTAGGCACCATTAAAAGGATTCTTCTTAAGAAATAGTTTACCATTGACTATTAAGACGTCATCCTAAGAATTTTTTAATAAGTAATCTGGCCAATATTTCATATCGATTGGTTTTAAAGGAAGTGATTTTCCATTATCCATAGATTCTTTCAGTTCAAAATCTTTGTCTTCATCATACCACCAATAGTAAAAAGCGTCCCAATATTCGCCTACGTACCTTGAAAACATCCAATCGGGGTAGCCAAATTTATCCCACCACATCATTCTTGAATAGTTCCTTGATATGCTTAATGCAATAGGATGAACATCACTGAAAATCCCATCAACTTCTCTAATAATTTCTACTCTTCTTTTCTGCTCAAAACATATATCATATTCATCTAGAAGTTCATCAACTCTGTCATTTTTAAAACCCCAGACATTATTGTTATCACTTTGATCTGCTAATATAGATCTTAAACTACCTTCTGGATTAGGATAAATAAGGCCAGAATATGCAAGAAGGCAGACGTTAAAGTTCCTAGCGTTTACATTTTTTATCATTGTATTGTAATCCATAAACTTAATTTGCATGTCTATTCCATACTCCTTGAGCATTTGTTGAACAGGAGTTACCATATATGCACTAGTTTTTTGAATTACAATTTCAAAAGATAGTACCTTCCCCGTTTTAGCATGAACGAGCCAGCCCTTGGAGTTTCTTTTTTTATATCCAGCCTCTTTTAAAAGTCTTTTTGCTTCTTTAGGATTATATTCAAATGGATTGTTGTCCTTGTTTTCATACACAGATCCCGAATAGAGTGAATTCATCATACCATATTCATTGTAATACATCTCTTTATTCATTTTTTGGCGATCATATAAATAACAAAAAGCATATCTTATCTTTTTATCATTAAAAGGCCATTGACGCATATTAAAATAGTAGCCTGAGGTACCAGCAGGTTTTTCAGAGTAGACTCTTTGCTTTTTGATCCAGCCTTTTTCAGTGGCCCTAAAGTCGGTCTCTTCAACCCAGCGTCGCGATCTTTGGACATTATATATATCCTGTTCTCCTTTTTTAAATTTTTCAAATTGCAGCGCATCGTTATCTTTCACTACGGAGACCTTTATTTTGTCAAAATTATATTTATACTTATTAAATGGACTTTCAGCATTCCAATAATCAGCTCTTCTTTCGAGGGTGTAGGATTCTTGATTTTTAATATTTTTATCATTGAGAATGTAAGGACCTGTTCCAGGTATAACTGAGAAAGCATATTCTTCTAAAAAAGCAGTCCCATCTAATTCTTTTAAAATGTGATTGGGGTGAAGAACCATTGTTGAAAAATATAAAAAATTTCTCCAATTAACTGATTTTGCTTTTACAGAAACAATATATTTTGATTTAGCGATTGGCCTTTCAAATTTTCCGTACGTTATTTGTTCTGCTGGAGAGAGGATTGTTTCATCCATTCTAAGGTCCCAGGTCGCAATTACATCATCTGAAGTTACTGGTGTACCATCCCACCACCTAGCATCAGGATTTATTCTAAACTCAAAGATTGTCTTGTCTTCTGATATTTTCCAATGAGAGGCTAACCTAGGCGTAAACTCTAATGTGGCAGGATGTTGACCCAGAAGTCCCTCGTAACACAAACTCATTATAGTTCTATTATTAAGAACTTGAGATGAGTTTTGGCCAAGAACTCTCATCGTTCTTGGAAATAGGGAATGAATATAGTTCAAGGTACCGCCCTTGACTGCCTTTGGATCGCCAAAAAATGTTTTATCATTTTTTTCATTCCACGTGTAAGTTTCAAAACCTAGGTTTTTGGCAATTTTTTCAAACCCATAACCACCTTCTCCAGCTTTTGTTTGATTATCTTTTTTTGAAATAATTGCCTTACTAACGTTTGAATTAGAATTTTTTTTTGAATCACCGCTGCAAGCGAATAGTAAAAGTAAAAATATTGTAAGGATATAATTTTTCATATTTTAATTTCTTTATATTTTTTTATTTAATTAATGATAAGAATTTAATAATTGATTTGATTAATGGATATTTAAAATGATTTTTTTATAAATTAATTTATTTTGAGACCTTACCTTTTTTATCGGTTTTAATTAAAATAGAATCAAATGATAAATTTGATATAGTCGAAGTACCTGATATTATGTAACCACCTTTAGTTAATTCTTGTACAGAGTTACCAATATCTACACCAACACTGCCAACTGTCGTTTTCCATTTTTCTATTCCTAATTGGTCCGTTTTAATTAAAAGAATATCGCTTTTACCTTTCCCATAGCTAGTTGTTTCACCCGCAATAATAAACCCACCGTCTTTACACTCATTTACTGCATTGCCAATATCATTTTCTCTACCACCGTATAAATTCATCCATAATTTTTGCCCATCAGAATCGAGCTTAATCATAATCACATCCTTCATCCCTTTACTGAAAAATGATGCACTTGATCCAACCGCAACAAAGCCGCCATCCTTGGTTCTAGTAATCATATTAAAACCATCCTCTCCTACATCACCATAGGTTTTTTCCCATCTTGGGTAACCATCATTATTGACAGACAAAACCCAGCCTTGATTATCCCCATCATTAAAGGACCTTGATCCTCCAGCTAAAATATACCCTTTTAGTGAGTCCACAGTAATTGACTTTAAATAGTCTAATCCTTTTCCACCAAATAGCCTATTCCACTGCTTAATCCCTTTAGAATCAAATTTTACAATCATACCGTCGCTTCCGCCTTTACCATATGACTTTGTTTGCGCAGCAACGATAAACCCACCATCATTAGAATTCACTACCGAATAGGCGACATCTTCCGCTAGACCACCAAAAGTGGTATTCCATTTCATATTTCCATTAGAGTCAATTTTCAATAGGTAGATATCACTCTGTCCGCTACCAAATGAAAAAGTCTCCCCTGCAATTACATAGCCACCATCATCACTTTCTGTGACGCCCCAACCATAATCATCCAATTTCCCGCCATAAACACGACTCCATTGTTTTTCTCCATTAAAATCTGTTTTAATTATCCAAACGTCATTTTTACCGCTCCCATAGGCATTAGTATACCCAACAGAAATATAGCCCCCATCTGAGGTCCCTAGAACATCATTACCACCATCAGCGCCTCGACCACCAAAGCTATCTTCCCATACTTTTTCGCCATCCTTATTTAACAAGGCAATCCAAGCATCACCATTCCCATTATATATAGTTGACTTTTGACCGGCGATTAATATACTTTTCCCGAGAACTGTAATAAAGGGAACGCTGCTTTTTTCATCTTCAAAATTGTCCCTTTGCCAAACAACTTTTCCTTTATAATTAAGCTTTACAATAAATGCGTTAATATTATTTTTATTATTTGATTTTAAAAAAAGAAGTGATCTAAATGAAATTTTATTTTTCATTAGTTTATGTCCACTAATGAAAATTTCTTTATCAGATTTTAATTTTGTTGATCCAGCATATTCGTCTGTTTTACCACCCACAGTGCTCTCCCATATTATTTTACCGTTACTATCAATTTTTATTAACCATATATCTTTTCCTCCTTTGCCAAAAGATTGAGTTTCATTAGACAGCAAAAAACTACCGTCAGAAAAAGAGTTGATTTCTTTACCAACATCTTCTTTTTTCCCTCCATAAGTAGTGTGCCAATTCCTATCGCCGTATTCATCAATATTTATTAACCATGATTCCGAAGAAGCTTCTTTTTTAAAAATAGAATCTAGCATACGTCCAAAAATACCTTTTTTCTTTTTTCTACTTTCATCAAGCATATACGATTTAGTGTGCCCAAATAGCATATATCCATATTCATCGTTTATTTTTGAAATAGAATTAATGCCATCCACTGATAAGCCACCATAAACCTGATCCCAGAGCACATTTCCAATTGAGTCAATTTTTATCACATACGCATCAAGACTATTAGTTTTTTTAGAATTAGTTGTTCCCACAATCATATAGCCATTATCATTAGATAAACAAATATCATTGCCTATATCAAAACCTTCATTACCATATGTTTTATCCCAAAGAACAGTTCCACTATCAGAAATTTTTAGAACCCAAATGTCTCCAGAGCCTGCTCCATAAGAATGAGTTTGCGCTAAAATAATAAAACCGCCATCTCTGGTAGGCATGGATTTAAAACCAGTTTCCATGTGCATTCCACCATAAAACTTATCCCAAACCTTTTTCCTATTTTTATCAGTTCTTATAACCCAAAGGTCATTACCACCGTTACCAAATGAACTTGTAAATCCAGTGATAAGATAGCCATCGGCTAGAGGCAAAACATGATTAGCACCGTCTAACTCATCAGCGCCAAATGTTTTTATCCATTTGCTTTGACAAAAACAGAACTCAAATATAAAAATCAAAAAAAATATTCTGAAAGTATACGTAATCAATGATTAAACCATAAAAGTAGTCGTGTTGATATAATTAAAACCCAATACCTAAAGAAATATTTACCAAGTTAGTTTTAGACCTATCTGGGTTTATTGTGGTCACTACAGGACCTTCGCTGGGGTCACTTAAGATTATAGCACCATCTTTACCAGCATTTAGATATTCTGCTTCACCACCATTTGACCATTTAACTTCGCAAGAAAGAAAAATCGGACCATTCTCACCGCCTCGGTAAATGGGAAACGTAAGACCTAACCCTATTCCATAATTAAAGACACCGTCGGAAGACACATTTGTTTTAGCAATATAATCAGGTCGGTCGCCATCATTACTATTCTGTTGATCATCGTTAGTAATTTTTGTATCAGTACTCAGCATTTGATATCCTGAAAATAATTTTGTGTAAAAAGTATAATCACCAAGCCTGAGTGTAGGCTGAATGTATGGGTTAACAATGAAGATTGTTGATTCAGTTCTTTCCGTTAGTGTTACTAAACTAGAATAGTAACTGTATGGAATTTTTCGATTGAAATTACCATATTGAATACCGATAATATTTAGACC
>TARA_B110000495_G_scaffold106933_1_pt1 | contig 11641 bp, 9 predicted proteins | sample TARA_B110000495 | Tara Oceans TARA_B110000495 (sample SAMEA4398219) | marine metagenome | biome: Polar Biome; feature: [MES] marine water layer (ENVO:01000295) within the mesopelagic zone...; material: water (ENVO:00002006), including particulate matter (ENVO:01000060) such as...... | reverse complement strand
AACAAATCTGACGATTGCAATCTATACAGGTCAGCAAAGTGCTGCACAAGTCCAGCGTCTACCAATTGGTCAACAACTTTATCGCCTAAGCCATCAATGTTCATTTGATCTCGAGCAGCAAACCATTTTACTTTTTCGCGAAATTGCGCAGGGCACTCGGGGCTAACGCAGTATAACTTTGGGCCCTCCTTCTCTACGGGCCCATCGCATTTAGGACAGCCTTTTGGAGGTTCGATAATGATTTGCGAACCGTCACGAGCGTCTTCTTTGAAACCAACTACCTGCGGGATAATTTCTCCAGCCTTTTCAACAACGACCGAGTCGAAAATCCGAATGTCTTTTCGATGAATCTCATCAATGTTGTGCAACGTTGCATGCTGAACAGTTGTGCCGGCTAACTGAATCGGTTCCATTGTCGCCCTTGGTGTAAGTGTTCCGTTCTTGCCCACCTGCCAATCGACTGACAATAACTTCGTAACGCCCTGCTCTGCAGGATATTTGTAGGCTATGCACCATCTTGGGGATTTGCTTGTCGCACCTAGCTCGACCTGCGAAGCAAAGTCATTTACTCGAACAACCATTCCATCAACGCCATATCCAAGAGAGTCTTTTACGTCGCCAAATGCAACAACAGCATTTGTAATCTCTGATGGAGTGTTGCAAATTGTTGCCTTGTCCGAAGAAGGAATCCCAAGGTCCCTAAGCCCTTGTACGAATTCAGACCACGACGAAGGCATGGCTTCCCACACCACTTCGCCTTTTCCATGCGCTAAAAAAGCAAGTTTTCGCTTCGCAACTTTTTTTGGATCAAGACTTTTCAATGTGCCTGCTGTCGCATTTCTTGCATTTGCAAATAGTTGCACACCTTCGGTTTCGCGTTGCAAATTAATCTCTTCAAAACTGGCGTTCGGCATGAATATTTCACCCCGTACTTCTAGAATCTCGGGCGGGTCGCCTCGAAGCGTTAATGGAATAGAGCGAATTGTTTTTGCTTGCACTGTAACGTCGTCACCACTTTCCCCGTCGCCCCGCGTGATTGCAGAGACGAGCGCCCCTTGTTCGTATCGCAAAGAAATGGCAACGCCATCAATTTTCGGGTCGCATATACAAATAGAACTGGAAGGAAGTTTGCTATACCAGAGTTCGACATCTTCTAAAGTGTAGGTATTGTCAATCGATTGCATTGGGACGTTGTGCTGCACCGAATGAAACGCATCTATGGGCTCGCCGCCGACACGTTGGGTCGGGCTATTCTCGTTGGCCAATTCGGGGTGTTCCACTTCCAATTGTGTAAGTTCGAGTAACAATTGGTCGTATTCACGGTCGCTCAACGTTGGGCTCGCATCTACATAATAATCGTAATTAGCACGATTCAACAATGTAGTCAGGTTCGCAATACTCTCTTTTGGTGACATTATGTAGAGGATAATGCCCTTCTATCGAGTCTGCCGATAATGAGCCAAATGAAGTCTAATCGATTTACCTTCCTTCTCACGCTTGCTCTCTCAACCACTCTGTTTGCAGACCTGCAAAGCGACGTTTCGAGAATTGTTGCCAAGACCGAACTTTTCAACGGCAGGGCTGGGGTCTGTGTAATAGATACAGCAACGAACACCACTCTTGTCGAGTTACAAGCAAGAGATGGGATGATTCCAGCCAGCAACCAGAAGATCCTCACATCATGCGCTGCCCTTCATATTCTTGGCCCTGAGTTCAAATTTCAGACGAGGCTTCTTCGAAGTGGTGATGATCTCATTCTTGTAGGCGATGGCGACCCTACATTTGGAGACATGGAACTTTCCGGAATTACAGACTGGTCCACAGAACGGAAGCAACTCGCCGAAGAAATTGCGCCTTGGGCGGATGCTGTGAAAAGTGGTGGGCTTTTGCATGTGCAAACCCTTTGGGTTGACGACCGCATTTTCGACCGCAACTTTATTCACCCTTCTTGGCCATCTGACCAAATTAATAACTGGTATTGCGCACAAGTTTCCGGGCTGAACTACCACGTAAACGTATTCCATTTTTTCCCGTCTCCTATTCGAGGAGGAAATGCAAGCCTTGGAAAGTACACACCAGCAATGCCTTGGCTCTCTATAAAGAATAGAACTACATCTAACACAAGCAAGAAAGACAAGTCCTCTTTCTGGGTAGCACGCTCGCCAAACTCGAACAATATTACAGCTCGCGGGAATGTGAACGCAAAACATACAGTTCCTGTAAAAGTTGCCTTCCATGACCCTGCTGTTGTCCTTGGTGAAACGTTAGCAGTAGCGCTTCGAGCGAGAGGCATTGCAGTAGATTCCGTGAAGCGAGTATCTGAAGAAGCGCCACCTTCAAAAGGCGAATTGATTTTCCTGAGAGAAACACCTATTCAATACGCACTCTTGCGAAGTAATCGAGACAGCCATAACTTGTATGCCGAGTCACTCCTCAAGCGTCTATCTGCCAAAGCAACAACACGCTCTGGAACGTTTGATGAAGGCGCGGACAATGTCACGAAAGTTATCGCAGAACGCTTAGGCTCTTCTCAACGAGGCCTTTCTCCTTCTGACGGTTCAGGCATGAGCCGACAAAACAGTGTTAGCCCTCGCACGATAGCTCGACTTCTTGGTTCGTTCTCAATCGATACTCCTGAAGGAAAGTCTTTGTTGTATTCTCTTGCAACGCCTGGCAATGGTACGCTGAAGAGCCGATTCAAATCATTCGAATACGAGGGCGCAACAGTGTATGCAAAAAGTGGATACATCCGCGAGGTTTCAGCGCTGAGTGGTTTTGTAGTGTTCGATGACAAGAGAGCACCCCTTGTGTTTAGCATCATCGCAAATGGAGTCAAGGGCACAGTGCACCATGCAAAAAAAATGCAAGAACAAATAGTTGCACTCATCACCGAACACACACTCCAATAAAAAAAGGGCCCCCTTTTGGGGACCCTTTACTTGGAGGTTATCTTATGACCTTCGATGATCCGGATGGTCAGGATGGTCAGGATGGTCAGGCTTATCGCCACCACCAAGAGCATCTGTTACTGATTTCTTCAGTGTATCTACCATGTTCTTGTCGTAGCCGATATGCGATTCAAGAACTTTACCATCTACGCCAATAACAAATGTTGCAGGAATACCCTTCACATTGTAGTTTTTAGGAAGCGCTTCATCACCGCTGCCCATGAGGACTGCTGTCGTGTATTTGTTGTCGGACCAAAACTTACTGACAGTTGCTAGGTTTTTTGCTGCATCATCGCCTTCCCAAACGTTCAATGCAAACACTTTTACGTTGAGACCTTCTTTTTGTGCCCATGCATCAAATTCGTTGAGTAGTGGGAGACCCAATTTACACGGGCCACACCAAGTCGCCCAAAAATCAAGAATGACAATTTGGCCTTTCAAGTCTGATAGTGTTACTTCTCCACCTTCTAGTGTTGCAAAAGTAAAATCAGGAGCGGTTTTGCCGATTAAGCCCGCTTCATCGCCACCCTCTTCGCCTGAGCCGCCATCCATTTCAGCAAAAATTGCTTCTAGTGAATCGTACTTCTTGCGATCGCCAGCATCGAAACTAACAGCCGGAATGGCGTCTTTGAAAGCAACTTCTGCAACGGCGACCATTTCCATAACGGGCATTCCCGGCTGTTCAATTGTCATAACAACACGATCAATTGTGTTGTCTGCTGATACATGAATAGCAACTCCACCCATCCCTGTTTTCATCTCAACAACGCTTGCTTCACCGTTTGTTGTAACGCCGATTACTTCAACGCCTGGCATTCCGAGGGAAAAGGCTTCGTACCAATCACTCGCTTTGTCACTTTCGCGAAGGAGTATTGTCCACATGCCTGGCATGCCTTGTCCACCAAGCGCTGAGTCTAGACCAGCAGAAAATGTTTTCGCTTCTGTTTGAATATACGATTCGTCCATCCCCTCTAGGGTGACTTTGATTGTCCCGTCTGACCACACAGCATCAAGTTCATTTTGAACACTGATTTTTCCGCTATTTGCATCAATTGAAGAAGTGAGTGTAATTTGTTCTGGCTCTTCGCCTGGCATCATCACTGGCATAGTTACTGTTACTGTTTCAATAATTGCATCGGCGTTTTTGTACACTTTATGTACTTTCATCAGAAGCGCTTCTGCTTCTTTTGCGCCGTCGTTATCAACTGCGTCGCTTGGTTGTTCTGGGTGCTCAGGATGATCCGAGGGGTGCTCAGGATGATCCGAGGGATGCTCAGGATGTTCCGGTGTATGGTCAGGGTGCGCCAAGGCAATTGGTGTAATCGCAATTGCTGTAAGTAGTGTAAATAATTTCATCTGGGACTCCTAGTGTGTTTGAGAATTTATGAACGAACAGGATAACATAGAACTGCCCACAGAAACGTCCTATTGCTCAAAAAGCACGTACTCTAATCTCTATTTTGAGGCCTTAAACGCGCCTTCGACCGATTTCTTCAGATCACTAATCATCTCGGATGTGAACCCTTTATGAATTTTAAAGATGTTTCCGTTCGTATCGATCACTACTGTTGTGGGGATTCCTGTCACTCCGTACTTTTCAGAAAGTGATTTATCCTCAGAAGCAAGCAATACAGCAGTCTTATATTTATTGTCTTTCCAGAACGTTTGCACTGCCTCTAGCCATTGCTTTTTGTCTCCACGTTCCCATACATTTACAGCAAAAACTTTAACCAAGTCACTCCCATACTCTGCATCGTATTCGTTCAGCAATGGAAGACCTCTCCTACATGGTCCGCACCATGTTGCCCAAAAATCCAAAACAACCACCTTCCCCTTCAAATCAGATAATGTTACGGAACCAGAACCATCAAGTGTTTGCAAGGTGAAATCTGGAGCAGCTTCTAGTTTTTTTTCTTTCGTTTTGTCTTTTGACGCTGTATCCGTTTTTTGATTTTCTGCGCGTATTTTTAAATCATGAAACGTCTTCACTCGAGTTTTACCCGCAGTATCAAATTTTATAGCAGGCACCTTGTCGTATATGTTCGTCGTAGCATCTCGAGTTACAATGAATCCTTCGCCGCCCCGGTGCAGAGTGTTCACCACTTTTGTAACGATGTTTTCAGAAGAAACATGCACCAGTGCCTCTTCATTATCACTTTTCAATAGAATAATTTGCGAACCCACTTTTTTTGTGTCAGGTCGCACATCAATCACTTCTGCTACTGAGTCGCTCATGCAACATCCTGCGACCCATGTTTTGAGTACGCGACTATCGCGTAGCGGAACTGACCAAGGAGTTCCACCGTACCCTGAAAGCGTTTCAAGTGCAGCCCGCATAGATTTCGCATCTACTTGAAAATACGCTTCTGGCGAATTTCCAAATTCGACAAACAAAGATTCCCCATCCCAAATTTTGAGAACACCGTCTGAGGAAACTTGCCCACTATCATCCGTGAGTACAAGTTTGACAACTTGCTTCAACGGGTCAGCGCCATCTTTGATTGCAGGAAATGTAACAACAACCTGTTCAACAAGCGCCCCAGCCTTTTGATACTTCGTGTGCACTGCACTGAGTAAGTCTATGGCCTCTTTTTTAGTTCCACCAAAAATGGCTTGCGTGCATGTGAGTACTAGAGTTGTAACAAGTAATGTTGTACATTTCATAATAAATTCCTTTTTCTACATGCTTACGATAACAGAGTTTCCAATAACTCTCGCATGTTTTTTTTACAAACCGGGTGTTCAAATTCTGGAGCAATCTCTGCTAGCGGGCCTAGTACAAATTGCCTGAGATGTAGTTCTGGATGTGGAACATGCAACGATGGAGCGTCGAGCACATGATTCCCATAAAAGAGGATATCAATATCAAGCGTTCGGGGGCCCCATTTCTCGCCTCTTACTCTTCCTTGAGACTCTTCGATTGCAAGGCAACTGTTGAGCAACACTGCCGGCTCAAGTTCTGTTTCAACTTGAAGGACTTGATTCAAAAAGGCACCCTGCTCAATGTCACCCACTGGTGCAGTCTCTATCACTGTGCTTTCTTTAACAATGTAAATCTGTTCATGATTCTGCAACATCAGTACTGCCGAAGCTAAAAACGATTCCCTGTTTCCAAGATTACTTCCAAGCCCTACAAAAACATCAACGTATTTCATGTGAAGACTTCGCCATGTTGCCAGCACATTGTTGGCACATCTAAATCAAGTACACGAAACCGTAGCATCTGCAATGCTGAAAACGTGGCGCGTTGCCGCACTTCATTTCTAGTTCCTGTAAATCTAAATTCGCGTACAGTCGTGTCGCCGTGAACGGTGCAACCGATGAAGACTGTACCTAATGGCTTACGTGTGGTACCGCCAGTTGGCCCTGCAATTCCTGTTGTGCTTACGGCTGCTAGTGAACCGCTGCATGCAACCGCGCCTTCGCTCATCGCTCTTGCGACTTCTGCTGAAACCGCTCCTGCGGAATCAATCAAAGCTCCTGCAACGCCAAGTTGGCTCATTTTCATTTCATTAGCGTACGTGACCCAGCCCCCAACAAACCATTTGCTTGCGCCGGGAGTGTTTGCAAATGCATCGCAAAGCAATCCAGCAGTACATGATTCTGCTGTAGAGACACTACCACCGACAAGGAGTTCGCCAATTGAGGATGCTAGGGTTGCTTCGTTTGTTCCAAATGCCCACGGAGACCATAGTTCTTGAATTCTTGAAACTGTTCCCTTTACGAGTGATGCATCTGCGCTTGTAACGCGGGCAACAATTCCCTCTTTACCCATCAAGATAGATACTCTTGGTTCTTGTTGTTGCATGAACGCAGCGATTTTTTCGCCTGCGACTGATTCGGGCATACCCCATGCACGCACTTCCGTTGTACATACGGGACCGGTGCAGTCAATTGGAGCAATCACGTCGGGTAAAATAGTACCAAGCATCGGCTGTAATTCTGATGGTGGACCAGGCAAACAAACAACGGTGCAATTGCCAATCGTAGCAAGCAACCCTGGTGCTGTGCCGGCTTTATTTTCGATCCAATCTGATGATATTGGCCGCATAGCTTGAATATCATTTTGAGGCGGTCGAACGACTCCCCTAGCTTCGAACCATTTTTCAATCGAGGCTAGCGCATCGTCGTCATGCACTAATTGTTCGCCCAACGCATCCGCAAGAGCTTCGGTAGTTCGGTCGTCTTCGGTAGGACCTAAACCACCGGTAACGAACACAATCGAGTTCAGTTTGGCAAGCCGAATAATCGCTTTGGAAATCGCTGGAATTGAATCTGAAACTGAACATCTTTCCGAAGTTTTAATTCCATGTTCAAGTAACGTTCGCGAGAGCCATGGCCCATTTGTGTCCGCACGGTCGCCTAGAATTAATTCATCGCCTACCGTTAGAATTGCGGCGCACGGTTTCATTGGGAATGCTCAGAAGATACTGATTCTTCTACTACCAATTCGTACTGGTGTATGAAAAATTCAGCTGCCATTCTTCTCATTGTTTCAGTTCCATTACTTTCAACATGCCACAAATTCCCATTCTCATTCCAATCACTCTTCCGCATCCATCCGTACTTGAGTGCTTTGCGATTGTCTTTCGACTCCATTGACAATTCATCACCGCTTTTGGTTGCAAATGTTGGCATCGCGTCAAACGCAGTCAGCATCGCTTTCAGTTGCATATTATCTACATCTTCAGCTGTCACTATGTCTACTGTTTCTGGATACGCCGGATGGGAAATAATCGCTGTCCAAGCGGCTACTAAATCTTCGTGATGGTTCATCGCCATTCCAGAAAATATAGGTGCAATAAACGAACGCATATTTTTATCTGGATACGGCGCAGGCCTAGCTGATTCAAACGGGTTTACTTGGTCGATCATTCTGTCCATATGCAACACATACATATCACGGCGAATTGGCATTCGACGAAGTTCCCAAGTATCTGGCCCAAGCCCGTCTTCGTTACTGTCCTGTGCTGAAAATTGCCAAAGAGCCTGCGCTTCTTCTGTCATGCAATATTGCATGAACCGCAATGCAATTTCTTTGTTCGGAGCACCAGTAAGTAGCGATATCGGATCAGGGTCTATCATCGTGGCGTTTGGAGGGTCGACGTAGCCAATACGCGAAGTACCGTCTGCATTTCGAACGGCTTGGGACTGATACCGTCCGTAAAAATCTATACAAATGCCCATCGCGGCATCGCCTTGGCTTACATCCGCAGGTGGCTTTAAACTACTTGCTGAAAAATAACGGGAGTTTGCAGCAGCCCTTCGCATCACTTCCCAACCGCGTTTCCAACCAAGATTTTTTAAGATTGCTTCGAACGCCGTTGTCACAGAACCAGATTGCGCTGGGTTTACTAAAGCAAGTTTTCCTAACAACAGTGGATTGCAAAGTGCTTCCCATTTCTGCGGAGAGTCAAGTTGAAGCTCTTCTAATATTTCGTTGTTGTACACAATGCCGAAACCAGAAAGCGCGAGCCCGTACCAGTGCCCTTCTGGATCGTACAGCGTCACGTCACCAATGATATTTTCGCCGTACACGTCTGCAATCACCTCATCCGAGAAAAATACAGGGGCACTAATAGTAGTCGACACTTCTTTCCCGTTACGGACTTCAGTAATTGTTTTTTTTAAAACTGTGTGTTCGTACGAACCACCACCAAACACTAAATCTGCTTCACCGCCTGGTTCGTTGCCAATTTCAAGAGCGTGCGTATATTGCGATTGCAACATACGGCGAATCTCACTTGTACCTCCTGGAACGGACCAAACAACTTCTGCATCTTCTCCAAAGTTTCGCGAATGCCACTTTGTAAAGCCTTCACCAAACTCGTGCCGTATCTGCTCGTTGTGAGGAGAAATAATAATGACTTGCCGTGCATTTTCCGATCGTTCAACGTAATCCCCTCTGAAAATCATTGGCACTCCGAACAAAATTGTTAAGCAAACTCCAATAATGATGACTGCTGTCTTATTCATGCTGTTGTATTCGCTTGCAATTCTAACGAAAGTGTCTGCGCTGCAGAAGAAATCGAATCCTGCCAGTTGGCGCCAAACTCTGGATACGTAACGCTTCTGCTTGCAGTCGCGAGCGCACCATGCCCATCGCCGAAACACGATGCAACATCTGAAACTTTTGCTCCTTGCGCACCAATGCCAGGCATTAAAAACATTTGCTCTGGCATTATGTTTCGAAGCGAGCTTGCCTCTACTGGCTTCGTAGCACCAACTACAGCACCAACGGCACTCCACCCCGATTTGCCTAGATAATTGTTCCCAAGGTCGTGTAACAACGAGCCTATTGATTCTGCCACTGTTCGACCGTCTTCAAGTGGTTGCTTTTGAATTGCATCACCGCTTGGGTTCGATGTTCTTACTAAACAGTACGCTCCAAGCCCTGCATCGATAAACGGAATAATTCCATCAATTCCCAGATAAGGATTTACCGTAACCCAATCGCATGGTCCATCTGCGGTCGCGGCAGCAGCATAATGAGCCGCACTAATCCCTATATCACCGCGCTTAGCGTCTAAAATAATTTGGAGATCAAGCGACTGCGCTTGCATTCGCAATTCGCCCAAGAGGGATACCCCGCTTGCACCTAACCGTTCAAAGCAAGCAGATTGGAATTTTACGGATGCTGCGTATGGCGCGACGGCATCTAAAATGCCTCCGCAAAAGATTTGAAATGCTTCAACAGGATCAAGCCCTTGCAGTGCTTCTGGCAATTTTGATTGCACAGGGTCAATTCCAACGCACATTGGAGAAGAAACTCTATCAATTGCCTTGCACATTCGATCTGCGGGGTGCGAGTTGCATGTCATACTGCGCATCATAGTAGAATCCTCGTTGTGTCTAATACACCAGTACATTTTGATATCAAAAAAGAAGATGGTCTTCATGTGGATTGGAATGACCAATCTGCTTCATTCTATTCATGCGAGCTACTAAGAAAAATGTCTCCCTCTGCAGATTCAAAAGCAACGAGGGAAGATTTACAACAAAATCCATTAGCAATACTGCCTTCAACCAGTAGAGGTCCAATCACAATCGAAGATGCCCAACTTGTTGGGAATTACGCTATCCGCTTTACGTTCTCAGATGGACACAGCACTGGCATTTACACGTGGGACTATTTGAGGAGTCTGCCTCAATGACATCACTCTCTATACATCCACGTGCAAAGCAAGAATATGTTTCTTTCAATGAAACGTTGCACCCAAATCCGTTCCAGTGCACTATTACAATTCTTCCCCACCAAACAAGCAACGAGGTCGAACACGTCAACAATATCGAATACCTTCGATGGATTGACAAAGCTGCGCAGTTGCATTGCGATTCACGTGGTTGGGAACGCGAAGCGCTTCTTGATGCACAAGTAATGTGGTTTGTAGCGCGACATGAAATCGATTACTGTTCCGAATCAACTCCAACTGACCAACTGCTACTCACCACTTGGGTAGACGATGTGCGGAGAGTAAAATCTTGGCGCACTTCGTATATTCACGCGTTGGGTGATACACCCCGTGTTGTCTGCGTTTGCAAAACGCTCTGGGTACTTGTTGACCTTGAAACAAGAAAACCAACTGCAGTACCAATTGAAATGGCGGAAGCACTTGAGCCGCTGAAACCTGCGAGAATATCCACATGAGCGTCGTCATGATTATGTCACAAGACAGAATAGATCAGGAACATGCAATGCTAAACCGCCTTGTTGTGGGGCTTGCAAACGACGGAAACCAAGTGGTCCGCATAGTGCCCCCTACACCGCACGATGAACCTGCTGTGCATGAACGCGCAGTATCTTTAGCAAAACGAATCACAACACCAATGCCTGTCTCAATGCTCCTTAGAAATACACGTAAGGACGAACTGATTCACGCACTAGAAAAAATTGACATTACTGCGATTGTCGCTTTTGGGAAGGATGCAGAGCAAGTTGCTCGTGATCTTTCAAAAGTATACGACGCTCCAGTACTTCAAGAAGTTGTTTCTATGCAACAAGCAAAACGCGCTAAAAAATCATCGCATGTATGGCGATGGCTCTCAGCAACGCACTCGCTTGAACAAACAATCACTCGCACAGTAGGCAGTGACCGTTCTGCGCTTGTACCTCTTGGAGCTGTACCGTCGCATGTTACGGAATCAGTCCCAACGAATGCAAACAGATGTGTTTCAGTTCTTGATGCAGCGAGCAATTACAGAAACACAGAAAAAATATTACTCGCACTTGAGAAAGAACAAAACGTTCATGTTTTTCTTGAATGTACTGGGAAACATCAATCCAAACTTACAAAGCAAATTCAAACGTTACACATGCAAGACAGAGTTACCTGCATGCGTGATATGGCATCGCTACGCACGCTTGTGACCCAATCTGACGTTGTCGTTGTTCCATCAAAAACAATGCCAATGCGAACGCTGTTGCTCGAAGTCATGCTTGCATCAATTCCAGTCATCGCTACTGAAATACCTGGCTTCGATTTGCTTATCGATGAAGAAACCGCTTTGATCGCTACTGATTCATGGGCTTTGCCTATAGAACGCGTGCTCCATGACAGAGCAACCGCCTCAAGAATAGCCAAAAATGGCGCCACGCTAGTACGTGAAAAGTACGCCTCAGCGTCTCAAATCGCCGCTTTTGAAGCTGCATTTACCCTAATTTAACTTTCCCTCATGCACGAGGGAGAATACGG
>TARA_B110000495_G_scaffold196870_1_pt1 | contig 11825 bp, 12 predicted proteins | sample TARA_B110000495 | Tara Oceans TARA_B110000495 (sample SAMEA4398219) | marine metagenome | biome: Polar Biome; feature: [MES] marine water layer (ENVO:01000295) within the mesopelagic zone...; material: water (ENVO:00002006), including particulate matter (ENVO:01000060) such... | reverse complement strand
GCATTAGATAATGTTTTATTAACGGGATATAAAACATACCCCGCTAATCCTTTTACAGAATTAGAAAAAACTCCATCGGGTTACACGAATGGTTCTGATTCAGGACAAGATGACGCCTGGTGGTTTGCATCAAGTAAAGTTTATCATAGGAGGAATGGCGCAAGTTATTTCTGGAACTACAACCCTAGTAATGGGGAAATAAATTAAATTTAATAAAATAAGAATGAGGCAATTAAATGCAACATATGAAAAATAAAAACGGATTTACAATAATCGAGCTAATTATGGTCATGATTATCATTGGAGTTTTAGCAGCAGTCGCTATTCCACGATTTCAAGACATTGTAATTGAAAGTGAAATTGCTGTAGAACAGAGAATATTAAACACCATCTATGATGGCCTAGAAACGTATGCTCGTGAACAATATATTGCGAACGGTGTTCGATCTTGGCCTGAAAACCCATTTGTCGCTCTATCTAAACTTCCACCAGATTATGATGCTGAATTGCTTAAACTCTCAGAGATGAAAGATCGGGACTGGATTTTTACTGGAAATGGGAATAATCCAACTTACGACCTTTCAATAGCACATTTAAGAAAGTCTGATAGCATTGCAGTCTGGACATATGATCCTGCAAATGGAAAAATCGAGCATAATGGTGCACCATTTGGCCCTATAAATATTGTACACAGGGTAAATGAGACTGGTGGCAATTAGAAACATTTTATAAATAAGGAAATATTATCATGAAGAAAAATAATAAAAATGGTTTTACCTTAATTGAGCTAATTATGGTTATGATAATCTTGGGAATATTGTCAGCTGTGGCAATTCCAAGATATTTAGAAACTATTCAAAAGTCTGAGGTTTCAGCTGAAGATGCTGTGATATCTAAACTTTGCGCTGCTCTTGAAAATTATGCTAACCACAAAATGTTGACTAAAGGAAGACGCTTTTGGCCAGAAAACCCATTCGAAGCTCTAGAGACGTTGCCGCAAACTTATTCAGATGACGGGGAAGACAGCAATACTGACAATGAGTGGACATTTGTTAATTTTTATTCTGGCGACGAAAACTCCGGCGGTATATCTGGAAGGATTACGCATCAAAGAGCAGATAATACTAGATGGCAATGGACTTACAATGCTGGTATTAATCACGGTACAGATAAAGATGTAACCGGCACGCTTTATGTAAGAACAGAGCTTGGCGCTGAGGGAGATGAAGTACTTTATCAATAACAATAGTTGGATTATTTTTGTTGACATTATCATTTAAGGCTTCGTTCACTATTACGAGGCCTTTGTAATTTTTGGAGTAAATGTTGTTTAAAAAATTAAAATCAAATTCTGGTGTTACAATGATAGAACTTGTCATTGTGCTAGCAATCATGGGTATTCTTGCGGTCACTGTAGTTCCTATGTTTAGTCAGCTTCAAAATAAATCTCAAATCAGTAGAAATATGTCGAACATGAAAATTATCCAAGAAGCATTTTTAAATCATTATTATATTACTTATGCAATTGGTGCCCCTCAAGTACCTCCTCCTCCTGTAGATAGCTTGATGACAGATGAATGGTGTAATACTCCAATGGACTCATCTATAAATTTTAAGACACCAAATGAACTTTTTGGCACAGGTGAAATACCAAAAAACTCAAATCATGTTCCTTTTGTTTATCGTAGCTGGATTGATACTGAAATTGACGGTAGACAAAAAAAGAAAATTCTGATTAAGGATAGTGACGAAGATAGTCCATCCTATGGTGAATTTCTTTTATTTACAATCTAACTATTGTTTTTTTATATCAAGCCTTAGATTTAGTTAGGGTATGAAAATAATAAAACAGATTAAACACACCCAATTACTGGCTTCAAAAGGTTTTTCTCTAATTGAATTAATCATCGTTATGGTAATTCTAGGCATTATCGTTGCAGCTTCATCATCTAGGCTACGCGACATCACTGTAAATGCTAGAGTGAACTCAGCTGCGAATCAAATAACATCAGATATCGATCAAGCGAAAAGCATGTCGATGGGTCGCAGAAAACAAATAAAATTCGTATTTAATCAAAATAATGAAACATATACCGTTTACGAAGAGAATACTTTATTCACTGATTACCCTGGAAGCGTTGATGGTGTAATGAGCCTATCGGATACTAACAGTTCTGGTGTAGACATCACTGCCATAAATTTAAATGGTTCAAACACTTTAACTTTTGATAAATGGGGAACATGCCTCCAAGGAGGCACTATTATATTAAACCAAAATAAAGAAATCCATGTGAAAAAAATTACAGGTTTCTGGGAAATAATAAATTCATGATAGTTAAAAAAACTAGACCCGGCTTTGCTTTAGTTGAGGTTGTAGTTGTTGCCCTACTGCTTGGCGGAGCATTTATTGTTTTTATTGAAGCTCTGAACCATACAAAAATAATGCAGGTTAAATCTGAAGTAAAAACCATTCAAACTGTTTTATTAAATAGTAAAATAAATCAAATTCGAAATACTTCATTTGTTGCTATTTATGCTGTAAATAATTTTTTAGAGTTTGAAAGCAATCCTGGTTATTTTTATAAAATAACAATTAAACATACTGATCAAACTTTTACAACAATATACGATAACACAACAACAGATTTTAAACTAATTACTATAGAGATTAGACATGGCTCAGGACAAGAAGTAGCTCCAATTATGAGCGATACTTTTGTTGTTAGTAATATTATTTAGATGATGAAAAATGAATGAATAATAAAACACACATTAAAAACACATCAAAAGGTTTTACCCTAATTGAATTAATTATTACAGTTGTTGCCATTGGCATTTTCGGTAGCATAACTGCAAATATTTTAGCAAATGCCTCAAAAATATATTCAGATACTTTAAAAAAACAAAAATTTGTTTCCGAAGCAAGGTCATCTTTTTTTCAACTAAATAGGAACTTGAATTTACAAACATGGCCTTCAAATGATAATGTGGGAAATTCAAAAATTATTAATATCCAAAGTGCAAATAACACTCAATTGCAATATAGCTTTTTAAGTACCAGCGAACTTCGTTTTAATATTCTTCAACACCCGAACTTAGATCCTACTTCACAAACTCTCTCCACAATTACAGACTTTAATTCATCAAATATTTATTATTATGATGATCAAAATAATTTTATTACTGATGATTTATATTCTAATAATATTACTTTAACTAAAATAAATGTTTTATTTAATAATTCTAGAAGCGGGTATTTAATGAATTTTGAAAGTTATATTTCTCCTCAGAATTATCAGTTTGGTAAACCAATGGATTACCATGAGTAAGTCAAAAAAATATTCTTACTTTAATCCATTGATAAAAACAAACGATGGCGTCATCTTAATTTCTATGTCTCTAGGCATATTTTTGATTATTAGCATTTTTACATTTTTCCTAATGAAGCTAGTTGTAAAAGAAAATAACATGTCTTTATATCATGCATTAGATATTAAAACAAGAAACCTCGCGCATTCCGCTATGGGTCGAGGAATATTTCAATTTGGGAATTTGAGAAATATTGCATCTCAAAGTGGTAGTTTAAACAATGGTAATTATGATATTTCGTACAATGGAATAACTGATGAAATAGACGATCCTCTACCCTATTCTCATTATACAATGCTAAAATCTGATGCTGAAATCAGTGACTCCCAAAGGAAAACAAGACTATTTCTTTCTTCATTCCCAAGCGGCTTCAATCCAGCATTTTATGGAGAGAACATGTCTAATCAGTCTTTTAATAATGATAATATAAATGGTGGATACCTTGTAAGGAAAAATGAAAATCTTTTTTATAATGGAACAGAAATAAATACTGAGGGGATTAAAGAAAGTATGCCTCAGTTCAATAATATGTATGATGATGAAATTATTTGGACACAAAATAATGTAGAAATAAACTCATCAAACCCAGGAGATAATCCAAACAATAAATTTTTAAATTTTGATGGCAATGATTATGTAAAAGTAGTTTATTCAAATACTACGACCACAACTACTTACGAAACTACGACCACAACTATCCCCGGAACGACGACAAATTATACGGCAACTTTTGAAGGAAAGAGTGGCTCGTTAAGTAACAGTGGATATATGAGTATGAATTGGCATAGTAGGTTCCACGTTTTAAATGGCTCTTCTTATTCAGGTTCTGGTTATCAAACAGCTGTTACATCTGGAACTCAGGTCGCTTATAATGCATGGAATGAGCAAAATGTTTATTTTGAATCAACTAATGGTTCAGAATTTGATTTCAGAGACTTTTATAGTGCATCCGCATGGTACAATAGTCAAACTCTCTACGTAAGAGGCTATAAGAATGGTTCTCAAAAATATAATAAATCGTTCACTATTTATAAAACTACTAGACAAAAATTAACTTGTGATTTTTATGATGTAGATAAAATTGTTTTTTCGAACAGCGGTAACCATGTAGCATTTGATAACTTCCGTTGGACAAAAACCACCCCTTCAACTACTTCAACGACTACCACCCCTGTTACGACGAGCACAACGACTACTACTTTACCAAAATTTAATGAAAATAGGACCTTTGTCGCATGGGTAAAACCTTCTGATGACCACAATACTGCTGGTGGCATTTTAACTTCTGGAACTGGAGATTGTGACGGGAAAATGTTCGCCATTGGAAGAAGCGGAGGAAAGTTGTTTTTTTGGGGAGGATGCAAAGACTGGACTTCAAATCTAACCATTCCAAAGGATCAATGGTCATTTATTGCTATAACATATAATGGAAGTAAAGTTCGAGCTTTTGTTAATGGCGTTTGGGAAGAAACGACATTGAATGGATTCAATACTCAAATAAGTGAACTTTTTATCGGTGGAGAAACAACCAACAATGGATCTTCTTTTAGAAACTATTTTCGTGGCGGAATAGATGAAGTGGCTGTTTGGAATAAGGCTTTAGCAAATAGTGAAATATTAGCTTTGTATAATAATGGAGCAGGATTAGACGCATCTTCAAATTCAGGGGATTACATTTCAGAAAACAATCTAAGAGGCTATTGGAAATTCAATAATGGTAATGGTTCATCCCTGTCTGATAATAGTGGTAATGGGAAAAATGGGACGAACTATGGAGCAACATGGAATACTGGAAGTCATACGCAATCACAAATTGGTCCTCTAGTTTTCAATTCTGGTACTCAATTAAATCTTAATTCTCCAAATTGTGGATCTGACCATACATCTATTTGCGTGAATAATAAAATTGCAGTAAACCAAAATATAATTTTTAATGATACAGATATATCAGGTACGGGGATTATTGTAGCAACAGGAAAAATAACCATAAATCAAAACAGCACGGTTGGGGGAGGCATTACTTTTATTGCAAATGATATTGAAATCAATGATGCTTCATTAGGAAATCCATCTTTATTTAATAGCTCTAGTGGCCCTGTAATTATATATACTGAAAATGGAGGCCTGATATCCAATTCAAATAACATATCAGGTTTCATAATAAATAATGACTCAAATAGCTCCAGTTCATTTACAATAAATAATTCAATTATTAATGGAGCAATATTAAATTATAGTTCTAATTTTATACTAAATAACAATACAAATATCGTAGGCTCTATTGTGTCTAATTATCTTGTTGAAATTGACAATAGCTCAAGCATAACCAAGGGAAATCTTCCATCGTTTTATGGAAAAAATATTGGATTAAATACTTCCGTAATCCCAGGAAGCTATTTAGAATATTAAGGAGTATTTATGGCATACATTAAACTAATCATATACCTAATTGTGATTAACATTTTTTTTGCACAATCTATAACGGAGAGAGTTGAGGGTAGTCATACCCTTACACAAGGCGATGGGGTTGGAATTTATCAAGCGGTAGACCTTTGCTTAAAGCAAGCAATAATCAATGGAGTTTTTGATTATTTAGATGCAAAATATGATTTTGAAGATGAACAACAAGCAGAGATTTTATCAAAATTAGCTCCTATAGTAGAAATGTGCGTAACAGAGCCTACCATTATGAATCAATCAATAGATGGCAATACAATTTCTATCAAAGCTGAGGGACAAGTTGACCCGATGATTTTAAAATCAATTCTTGGCTTAGAATAAAATATATTAATATAAATTCTGTGAGGGATAAAATACTATTTTAGCTAACATGTATTGGGCATTGTTAACTAAATTATTTTATGATATACATACTTAGCATTGGAAGTATTTCGATTTTTTTTGGGTTACTGCTTTTATTCGCCCCAAATACTATTTTGTCTATTGAAAAAAGAGCTAACAAGATTTACATGACAGACCCAACGTTTATGCAGTACAGGGTACCATTTGGCCTAGGTCTTTTTGCCGCCTCTATTTTTATTATTTATTCTTTAATTAATGAATCGACAGAGTATTTGATAATCATTGGAGTCTTAGCTCTAATTTTTAGTTTAACTTTATTATTAACTCCAAAAGCAATATTCTCTCTTGAGAGGCAAGCTAATAGGGTCTATATGACCGACCCAATGTTTATGAAATACCGCGTTCCTTTTGGTGTATTTTTAGTTTTATCAGGTGCTTTTATGATATACTCAAGTATTGGTTACTTTTAAAATAAAGGGTTAGACCAACATTGGACTTATTTGATTCAATCGGCCTTAAGGCCGACCCGTTTACTACCTCACCAAACCCTGATCTATTTTTTCCTGCAAAAGAGCACAAACAATGTCTTGAAGGTCTTGAGCTTGCGATCAGAATGCGCCGAGGCTTATCTGTAGTTAGAGGCGGCATCGGTACTGGTAAAACAACAATAAGTAGAAAGTTAATTCAAAATTTCTCTTCTGACGGCGATGATGTTAAGTTTGAATTTTATCCAGTTCTAGATCCGAAGTTTGAGTCAGAATTAGTTCTTTTACAGCATCTAGTTGATTTGTTTGGAATTGAAGAAGATGCCGGTTCGGCTGTAATCGAATGTAGAAATCAAATTGAGCACCACCTAATCAAAGCAGGCGTAGAAGATGGCCGCGTATTGGTTCTGGTAATCGATGAAGGTCAAAATTTAAAAGGTGAATTTCTAGATGTTTTTCGAACTTTATTAAACTTTGAAACCGATGATTTTAAACTTTTACAGTTAGTTATTTTTGGCCAACCTGAAATGACTTCTATCATTCATGAGTATCCAAATTTTGAAGATAGAATTACATTTAATTTTGAACTCGGCCCACTTGATTTTGAATCTGTCGAGGGCATAATAAAACATCGTTTGACCGAAAAAGGTGGTGGTGATCGTGAATATTTTACTACTGATGCTATTCGTGCTATTCACAACCAAACTCAAGGCTATCCAAGAAAAATTAATAAACTGTGTCATCAGCTTCTACTAAATATGATGAGTGAAAAAGCAGAAATTGTATCCATCGGGATTGTTGAAAACACGATTGGTGGTAAGGTGCCTGACGGTCTAATAGACCAGGAGAAAAACCCCGAAAAAGTAGAAGCTACGGTAGAAGAAAAAGAGAAAGAACCAGAAGAAAAAAAAGATGTTGCAGCAAATAAACTCTTTGACATTTTAAGAAAAAGCGGAAAAAAAGATAGCGGCAGCGGAAAAATTGGAGAGACAGTTTCTGAAGATGATATTATTGGTGACTTATATGGCGAAACAGATGAGGATGATGAAGAAGATGAATTAGAGGAAGAAGTAGTTGAAGAAGAAGAAACAAGTAAATGGTATCAGAGACGCAAACAAAGATTAAAAAAAAACATAGGTGCTTATCCAGCAAACATAAACCCCCCTCCCCTAAAAAAAGAAAAATTACTTTTGGGAGTGGCAATGGACCAAGGACACATTTACTCTGCTTTAATACAAGATAAAGGAGGAATTAAAACTATTATTGGAGCTGATATTTTTTCCGCAAATAAGGCAAAATTAGATCCAAAAAGAAATCCAACGGGTTTTTCTGTTGCTATTGGAAAAGCGTACGAACAACTAACCGGAAAACTTGAAAAGAAAGGCAAAAAAATTCCTCGAAGCATTATTAAAAAACTCCGTTCAGGTGTTCCAATATCTTTTACGATTAACAATACTTCAAGTTTACTAAAAACAGTTATTGTCCCTTTAGAAAATAAAAAAGAACGAAAAATGATCATTGAGTATGATGCAAAAAAGAATCTACCCTTTAACTCTGATGATATCATTTTTGATTCAATTGAGTTAGAACAAGGAAAAAATATTATAGGCGTTGCAAATGCCGACTATATGGATGCTCCCGCACAAACTTTATCGGAAAAAAATTGGGATATACGAGTCTGGCCACCAGCTGCTCAAACCGTTTTAAACTCGTTCCGTTGGAACTATCCTGGCAAAAAACATGACATTATTCTAATCATCCACATCGGAGAGATTGAAAGCTTTTTATTAGGTTACAATCAAGGATACCCTGATGCAATCGTTTCATTAGATCTTGGTATTCAAAATCTTACAGATGCATGGAAATATCGATCTACCGCATCCAAAGCGAAATGGGATAAAAGAGATTACTGCAGGGTGCCGCCTTCTATTTTAAAATCTGACATGAAAGACAACTCTACAAATAAACAAAAAAAACCTCAAGATGATGCAATGCGACCTGTTATAGAAAGCTGGGATCAAGAACTTGAAAGAGCTTTAAATAGCATGGCACAATCTTTTCCTGTCGATAATATTTCTGAAATTTTCTTAAGTGGTTGCGCTGAAGAAGTATTATTCCTAGATGAATACCTTCATAATCAATTAGATGTAACAGTCGAATATTTAGACCCTTTTAAAAATATAGCTTTCTTCCCAGGTGAGGAAGAAAGAGAGACTTTTGATTTTTCTAAAACGGCTCTTACTACTGCTGTCGGGGCCGCACTCAACCTTGATAAGTCAATCAGTCTTCTTCCCGAAATGTTTAAAGAATCTGAAAGATTTAGATTAGGAAATAAGTTTAGTATACCCGCAGCTGCAGCAATTTTCTTTGGTGTAATTTCTCTATCGGGTTGGACGACTGTAAATCACGACGATATGCAATCCCAAATTAGCAAAATGAAATCTCAGGCTTCAAGCATTGCTCCAATAAAAAATAAATATGAAAAAGTATCTGCTGAAAAAAGTATAATCGTCAAACAGCTTGATGTACTACTTAAAGAGTCGAAGCTTTCCAATTTATCTATAAATGTTATGCGCTTTTTTAGCTACAATACTCCAAAAGAAATAACATTAGAAATGATTTCCTTCCAGCGTGGTTGGGAACGTGGGGATTGGATTCATGTTGGGAACTCACTTGAAAAAGTCATTACCATCGTTGATGAAGATAAAGATTTTGCAAAAGTTGCAGGTGCGATAACCGCAAACCCAGCACTAAAAGAAAGATATTTTTCCAATTTCATTACTCAAGTTGAGAATTCAGGTTTCTTTAAAAAAATTGATGTTATTAATAAAAAAACTACGACTGGAATGGACATTGATAATATGACATTTGAATTGAAGTGTCAGTTGTAAAAAAAGATGGATAAACAAAAAAATCTTTTTATAGGAATCGTTGCTTTTGTTGTCCTGTCATGCAGTGGTTGGTATTTTATGTATTTTAGTGAATTAAATAAATCACTGGAAGAAATGAATAATAATTATAATCGCCTACAAAATGAGAAAAATAAATATTCTCAAATAAAAAATAAGTTTCCTGCCATTGAAAAAGAGTGGCAAGGTCTTAAAAAAGAACTAACAGCTCTTATTAATAAAATTCCAAAAGATTCACAGTATGATAATGTCACTAAAATGCTATTTAGCCTTTTAGAGAAAAATAGACTTGCTGTAGATAATTTTAACCCATCTCTTGCGCCACTAGATGAGAAACAAATTATAAACCCTGAAACTCAAGAAATGATTTTAGTAGAAAAATATCCAATTGATGTTGAACTTAGAGGAAGCTTTATCGATTTTGGTAATTTTTTAGATCAACTTGCTTATTCAAATTATTATTTAACGATTGGCAATATTCAGATATCGCAAAACCAATATTCTGAAGGGGAACAAAAAATCTCTTTTATCTCTTACATATATACAAAAAACAGTAGCAATGACATCAGTCTACTCCAAAATAATCAAGATTATGCAAACGATTCTAATAATTCTCAAAACAATTCTGGTTTATCAGATAAATCTAAAAATCAATCTGAAGAAGATCTTATTACCGAAGCAATCCAAACGACAGGTGCTACTAGCTTAGTTGATCTTGTAAAAATAATAAAACATATTAAAGATAATACTGGTAAAGACATCGATCAGACACTTGCCCTTTCATTGCTTCAAAAAAAGCTCAAAAACCTATAGATAATTAACTTTTTTTATTCTTTTTTTGATTTTCAGCTTTTGTAATATTTTCCGTTAGTTAAACCTCGATTTAGTTTAAATTAATGGTCGACATGACCCCTAGACTTAGAAATCTATTAATTGGATTGGGGCTTTCAGTGGCAATCATGATTTTTGATCAATTTAATGAGTCATCTGAATCCAGCAGTTCAAACGCTTCGAGAAAAGCAAAACCTAAAAAAGTGGTTGTGCAAAAATCTGTACAAAAATCTAATGCCCCGAGCTCTAATAAAATCGCTTCCATAGCTAATTCTCGCAAAAGATCTTCTAAGTCTTCTCAGCTTGTCGGTTGGCAGAGAAACCCTTTCAATACAGCGGCTGTAAGTAGCGAGGCTGATATTGAAGGTTCTTCAATTAGCACAGATCAAGAAAAAGACATAGAAAAATCAATTCTTTTAAAAAATCTCGAGCGATACAATGTCGAAATCGTCGCTGAGTTTAATAATGAGAAAATAGTCTTAATAGACAGCCGAAGGTTCAGGCAGGGCGAATATCTTAACAATGATATATTAATTGACAGAATTGAAAATGATCAGATTACCTTTCGAAATGGCAGCACAACCGTGACTAGAAATGTTGGAAACTAAATGATTCAAAATAAATATTTACTTATCTTAATTTTTATGCAAGCAATGACAATGTCTCAATGGGACGACCCTGCTTATTCGAGGATTACTCAAAGTAACCAAGAGAATGAGCGGTATAAGTTGATGGATAAAATGTCTATTAACTTAAAAGAATCAGATATTAGAAATGTGCTGACTATGATTGGCGAACTTACTGGGTTAAACATTGTTATTAGTCCCAATATTGAAGATACGATAACGGCAAATTTAGAAAATGTCACTGTTAAAGCTGCGCTAGATGCTATCCTTAAACCAAATAACTACAGTTATTTTGTTCAAGATAATATTATAATTGTCAAAGATCTAGATACTCAGTTAATTGGCGAACTAGAGTCTGTAGTAATCAGGCTAAAATATATTAATTCAAATGATCTTCAGGCCCCACTTTCAACAGTTCTAACCTCAAGAGGAACCGTCCAGTCCTTCCTGCCTGTTGCTTCAATGTCAGGTCAGACAGGTCCTCCCAACATGGCAATTGTATCAGATGTTCAAGAAAATATTCCAAGAATTCTAAGCATGGTTAAGCAATTAGATAAGCCTATAAAAAATATAAACATTGCAGTTAAATTTATTGAAACACAATTAGATACATCAAAGTCATATGGGGTTGATTGGACAAATAACCCAGTGCAACTAGGTGGCCTAGCAAATGATACAGTTAATTTCCCAATAAATTTAAATAACGTTACTATTGCGACACTAAATCCAATACAGTTTGCTTCAGCTCTTAAGATTATGCAAGCAAGGGGAAGAAGTAAGTTGTTATCAAGTCCCCAAGTAAC
>TARA_B110000495_G_scaffold199686_1_pt1 | contig 11826 bp, 10 predicted proteins | sample TARA_B110000495 | Tara Oceans TARA_B110000495 (sample SAMEA4398219) | marine metagenome | biome: Polar Biome; feature: [MES] marine water layer (ENVO:01000295) within the mesopelagic zone...; material: water (ENVO:00002006), including particulate matter (ENVO:01000060) such... | reverse complement strand
GCTGAATTCCGCTGCGGGAAAAATTGGATTTTCAATTCTCAGAGGGGTAAGATGAATTGAGTTCCAACGCGAAAGCGAGGCCGGCATGCGTTACAAATTACAGATTTACAACCCCGCCACTGCGGCGGTTGAGCGAGAGTGGATTCTCCAGTTGCCGGCAACCGTTGGCAGATCTCCCGATGCCGATGTTTCGATCGGCGATGACTCGATTAGTCGACGACATTGCCAGTTCTTCCTCAACGCAAACAGCGCGTTATCGGTGCATGATTTTGATTCGATGAATGGGACTTACGTCGATGAACAGCGGATCAAGAAACGAGTAGTTCTGAAACCAGGTGACAGCGTACGCGTCGGTTCGATTTGCTTGAAACTCGAGTGGACGGATGAGGAACTGACAGAAAACCGAACGATGGGTAAACCAAGTGTTACTTCGACTCAACCAATGCGTTTGGTGACGAAGAACGATTTGCGGTGAATGGCGGTGGTCTTTGGGGTGTGCGAACGGAGGGCGGTTATCACTTCCGCCCTTAGTTTCGGCTTTAGTTTTGCCTTTGGTTTCGCTATTCGTTTGGGTGATCGCCCGCGGTGCCGGTTCCCGCGTCTTGTGAGGTCAGAGACATTTCCGCACTCGGACGTCCATTTTTGGGTCATTTCTGATAACATTAACGGGGCGTAAACTGGCCCGACCAAAGACCGGGCAATTCAACCGTTTCAAAATATTTAATTATCTGAATTCATGGCAAAACGAATTTCTGTCGTCGTCTCCCAGAGTCCGAGTAAGAATCCGGCTAAACGAAAGCTGGAAGAGGATGTCGTTGCTGGGTTGTTGTTCGAAAATGGAATTGATGTCACGATCGTGCCAAACCTCTATGATATCAAACCTGGAAGTACGGGGATGCTGGCGCTTGGGCAAATCGCAGGAAACGTGGTTGTTGTGTCCTGGCTTTTTGAGCGAGCGGCTCATTGGATTCTCGATCGGAATGCCATTACCGGGCACGTTGGCGAAGTCTTGCTGAAAAATGAGGACGAAGACGAAGACGAAGACGATAGCGACGCTGAGCAAGCGGGTGACGAAGACGGTAAGGATCGGGTGATCGACTCGCGATCGCTTAAGAACCGAAAAATTTACTGCCTTGATTTGAAAATCAGTAACCGGGCTGAAGATTTTATTGATGAGGTCAAGAGGATCCACCAGGAGAACGCGGTTCAGATTGTTGGCTTGGGTGACATCATCAACGGCGGGTTTTCAAAGGATGCCGGAGCGCGGATGACAAGCCCGACAAACGATACAGCGTTGGCTTTGAATGGGAGTGGCCTGGATCAGCCATCGATCTTAAATCGCGTGGAAGAATCAAGTGGTCGGCGGTGGTATCCTGTGATCGATTACAGTCGATGCACGAACTGTATGGAGTGTATCGATTTTTGTTTGTTCGGTGTTTACGGCGTCGACTCAGTAGATACTATTCTCGTCGAGCAACCGGATAATTGCCGCAAGGGGTGCCCTGCATGTAGTCGCGTTTGTCCCGAGAATGCAATTATGTTTCCGCAGCATAAAACCCCTGCGATTGCAGGTTCAAGCGATGCGGTAGCGAGCATGAAAATTGATTTATCGCAGTTGTTTGGAGCGCCCGCTGACGGGAAATCGGCAGAGGAACTCGCGGCACTTGAGCGAGATGAGCAACTGATTGCCGCTGGTCGCGATGCGGTCGGGATGACGGTCGGGATCCCCCGGCGACAGGAAGAAAAATCGGAGCACAGCAAGGATGACTTGGATGACTTGGTTGATCAGTTAAATGATCTCGATATCTAGGCGGTGGGTTTTGCTAACTGTGGCCTTTGAACGGTATCCAGTTGCTTAAGCGTGATCCACCATCATGCCAAATACTTCGTAAGCTTCGCTGAGGTTATCCTTAACCTTATCGGCTTTGATTCGCTTGTTGACGCGATAATAAAACATCGTTCCCGATTGAGCTTCCACGCAAATGTTTGGTCTGGCAGTAAAGAAATCCAACGTTACTTGATTGAAATACTGTCTCAGTTGTTGTTCGTCAGATCCTTGCAAAACGAACTTACTTGAAAACTCTGGGTGATCATCGAAATCAATATCCTGAAAGCCGAGTGCACTGCCGATTCTGTCAAGAAAGTTCTCGGGGCGGATGGTGAAATCTGGACAAACTAAGTCGGGTGAGTGAAGTGACACGACCGACTGGTGGCGGGTCTTAGAGTTTTTTCCGCTTCCGGTCGTGTATTTGTATTCGAAGATGGCGATTTTGACTTCGCCGCTGTCCCCCTGAATCAGGTTGCTCATTCGCCGACCTCGACCCACATTGAAGAGTTTGAAATCTGAAAAACGAGTGAGTAGATGGGGATCGCCGTCGGGAGAAAATGTTAACCCCATCTCCTCGGCTGTCTCTTTCAGTTTCTGTTTCCGCTTTTTTTCGTAAATGATCGAATACGTGATACCGCCCACGACTAATAGGACGATGGTGACTACTATTGCTATTGAGAAATTATCCACAAATTTGAACCGTGTAAAAACGTTGCGGCTTAATCATGATTCTTTATTTGAGTTGTACTAATTCAGAATCCGGCTGGGGCGGATTGGCTTCTCCTGGGTCTTGCCAATTCTCGGCTTCAAAGTGTTGATCATAAACACCGTAGTCATGGTAAGCAATTTTCTTCGCAAGGCGATAGGCCCAGCTTTTTTCCGGAATGGGTTCTAAATCTGGGGAATACTGAGACGGATGTGGTTGTGTTGCTCGTAATTCGGCGATCGCTGACTTTCTCGCCGTCGCGTCTTTGGCGCCATGTTTTTCTACGAGGGATTCAATCAGGTCTGGCCGCTCTAGGACGATACAGCCACGGGTGTTGGCGGCGGCAGTTTTTCTGAAATCCCTTAAAAACTCGGATTCATTGAATACCTGATCCAGCGGCCGTTCGTCGTGAATGGACTCCTTGGTGAACTGGATGATAGGACACGGTTCGATGTCGCCCCAAGGGTTGACGTGATGTGTGAAACCAGTGGCCGCGGGACAGAGTGCCTTGCCATCAGCATCGTAGTAGGCATCAATGACAATGATTGGTTTTTTGCAACGCATGTCTACCACAAACTGTCTTGCTGTTCGTTGTTGCTCCGGCGTCAAGGCGAGTTCGGGGGCGGGGTCGGGGCCCATTGGCCGGTAAACGTGATACCACGTATAGAGCACGCCCATTTCAATGAGGCGGTCGACCCATTCTTCGCAAAGGAGTTCTTCGAAATTAGTTTGGCATAAGCTGGTGCAGACGCCTGTCATTACCTTGTTGTTGAGACAGTTTTGAAGTCCAGCCATGGTGGCTGATAGTACGCCGGCTTTTCCGCGTCGCTGATCGCTGATGATCTCTGTTCCCTCGACGCTGATCAAAGGCGTCACGTTACCGCATCTGCGAAGTCGTTTGGCGACTTCATCGGTAATAAAGTGTCCGTTAGTGAACACTTGGAAATAGACATCCGGATGTGCTTCGAGAATCTCAAACAGTTCTTTGTGCATGAACGGTTCTCCGCCGAGCAGCCCAAAAAATGAGTTCCCTTGTTTCTTGGCCGAGCCAATCATTCGGTTCATTGCCTCGACATCAATTTTACTTTGCTTTGACGAGACATCGACCCAACAACCGGTGCACCGAAGATTGCAACTGTTGATGATCGAAATGTAGAGATAGGGCGGGAAGAATTTACCGTTCTTCAATCTTTTCTTGTGTTTCTGAACGCTTCGCCAGCCCTTGAAGCCCATGTTCCATGCCAGTTTCCACAGCAAGCGTTTGTCTGTTTCTAGCAACATTCGCTTGGCCAATCGAAGATACATTTTCTGTTCCGTGTGAGAGCCGGTTTTTTTTACAGTCCGAGCGAGTCGGGCGGTAAGCAAAGTTGGAAGGTGAAAAATTGAGAGATCACTAGGTTCAAATTTGACATTCAGTTCAAACTTGACTTCTCCCAGTATACCCGCCGGCGGAAAGATACGCACCGACAACGCTGGGTCATCTCAATGAAGAAAACCGCATCATGGTGGGATATTTCACGGACCAATGGGAAGTTCGAAGCCAATTTGTTGCCAATGGGATTTGAATTGGTATCTGCTGCCCATGCTTTAGTTACGCGGCTCGACGTGCTGGCGACGAATCTAGACGGCTGTCCTGTGCCGATTGAATCGGCGATTCAAAGGGGATTCGAAATTGATTTTCAGAAGCGATTTTTTTCAGATGAGCACCGTACTCACGGTCCTCTCGCCGACGTAAGACTGCAGAAATTCGCCCCCCCGCCTGCCGCAATCGCCAAGGTTGTAACGGGGCATTCATTAGATCCCAGGCGATCAAGAGGGCTGTCCTCACGATGGAGGCACCTGCAATGGAATGCCGGCAATACGTTCGCTGGGCAGATTGCCCATGAGCCAGTTTCAGCTCTCTTGTGATTAAGCCGGTTCGTTCGACTTCCAAAGTCGTTTCTGGGCTGAACGCGGTTCCCATCCCGATCGTTCGAAGGCTCATCGCAATCTCAAGATCGAAAAAGACAGAGTCGAGGTTTTCTGAAATGGGATGAATTTGCTCAATTGCAGAGCGACGATAGAACGCGGCCCAGGATGTTGGGCCAAGCGGGGAAACGCGTTTTATTTTTGTGGGAGTATTGCGCCAGCGTGTGGCGGTCATTTTCCTTTGAAACCCAATCCCGGCCTCTACACCAGCGGTGACTATTTTCTGAGGCTCTGAGTGAGTTGTGATCAGCGGTGAAACGCTGGCGATATGTGGTTTTTGGAAAGCGTCCTCGACGGTCAATTGCCAATCCTGAGAGAGCTCCACTCCGGGGCGAATGAACGTAATAAAATCTCCGGACGAAAGGCTCACCCCACGATTAAACATTGCAATCAAATCGCACCTCTTCTCGGTGGATACGAAAGTGATTTCGTCGCTTAGCTGGTGAGGGTCTTGGTATGTTCCATCATGAATGACAAGAATTTCGCTTGAGGGCGATCGGTCTCGTAGGATCGAAGCCAGCGTTTGATCGAATAAGCGTTCGTCACCCATCAGTGGAATGATGATAGAAAACCGTGGCATTTTTTAACCCTGAGTCAGGTTCTAGGGGAGCTGCGAATGAGTATCGCGTCGTTAACGAGAAGCATGTGTCTGCTTGCTGTCATCGGAAATTTTCGAGCTGAAAATCGAAAAAAATATTTAGATTCTGATTGCCGCATTGATAGCACTGTTTTTATTTCAGAATTTGAGGTTTTCGCTGAAGTTTATTGATTTGTGTTTCGTCCGAAGGCGTCCGTAACTTTTGCGTGACCAATAACCCAAAGATGATCAGAAACCCGCCGATTATTTGGACAACGGTGATTTTTTCATTGAGTGGCGAGATCCAAGCTGCGGCTAAGGCGACCAAAGGCACTAAGTTTTGATAGACCGAGGCGTGGGATGCTCCCAGTTTATGAACGCCATAATTCCACATGGCATAGGCCAATCCTGTTGAGAAGATTCCCGAGTAACCAATGCAAAATAAAATCGAGGGTTGATTCAGGTGCCCGAACCCTTCGGACTCGGTAATCCACGCCATTAAATAGTGGATCGGCAGGGTGCCAAGGGTAGCGTAAAACGCAAGTTGAATGGGAGAAATCGATTTCATCAGTGGGCGGCTAATGATGACGCTCGTCGACCACGCCAGTGCTGCGATAAGAATGATTGAATTTCCAATCAAATTTTCATTTGAAAAGTCGATACCACCACTCTGAAGTGTGACGACGAGCGTACCGACGAAGGTAATCGTTAGACCGATCCATATTTTTTCGAGATGTTCGCGGAGGAAAATGAAAGCGAGTATTGCGGTCCACATCGGAATCGACGACATAATTAGCGCTGTGTCACCGGCGGTTGTGCGGTCCATTCCGATCGCAAACAAAATCTGATAGAAGCCGCCTGACAGAAGACCGAACGCAATGACAACCCCCCATTTTTTTGCAGTGGAGCGATTGGCGTGGGGGTTGGAATTTGTGCTCGGTTCGGTTGCGCGCCGGCGTTTTTCCAGTAAAACGCATACGCCAAGGGTCATTGCGGAGAGGGTTAGGCGAACAGCATTGAACGCGAATAGGTCTATCAGCGTGATTCCTACTTTCATCACAGCCATGTTGACGCCCCAGATGAGGGCAACCAGTAACAGGCTAATGTCCGCCAAACGGATAGATGGCATGGGAGATGATTTATGATGATTGATGGTAGATCTCAAATGGCTAACCGGCAGAGCAGCTCCCAATCTGGAGTAGGCGCGAGTGATTTTTTAGGTTTTCCGAAAATTCCACCGTTAATGATGATATGATCCCAGCGAGCTGACTCGAAGAGCGGAATCAAATATCGGGGGTGGAGTCGTCAAAATCGCGGCAATTTCAGATGTTTTTTAGGGTGAGTCAGCCTAGAAGGAATTGCCGGGCTTGAATCCTTCAACTTCAACCCATACAAAATGGTCATGCAACAGTACTTAGACCTTCTTCGACATATTCTCGACAAAGGCGTTGAGAAAACCGATCGCACCGGAACCGGAACGAAAAGCGTTTTTGGTTACCAGATGCGGTTTGATCTACGGGATACTTTTCCGATGATCACCACCAAGAAACTGCATTTTAAGAGTATTATTCACGAATTACTCTGGTTTTTGAGTGGTGATACCAACGTTCGCTATTTGCAGGAAAATGGCGTTCGAATCTGGAACGAATGGGCGGATGAGAATGGTGAGCTTGGACCGGTGTACGGGTCGCAGTGGCGAAGCTGGCTGGGGGCGGATGGAGCGACGATCGATCAGATTTCACAGGTGATCGATGGTATTGAGAACAACCCGGACTCGCGACGCTTGATCGTGAGTGCTTGGAATGTGGCTGAGATTCCAAAAATGAAACTTCCCCCCTGTCATGCTTTTTTTCAGTTTTATGTTGCCAATGGCGAGTTGTCTTGTCAGCTCTACCAACGAAGCGCCGATGTCTTTCTAGGAGTTCCCTTTAACATTGGTTCTTATGCGGCACTGACTTGCATGGTGGCTCAGGTCACTGGATTGAAAGCCGGTGATTTTGTGCACACTCTCGGAGACGCGCATCTCTATTCGAACCATCTCGAGCAAGTGGATTTGCAGTTGTCTCGCGAGCCTAAGCCATTGCCGAAACTTTCGATGAATGACAATGTAAAATCAATCTTTGATTTTAAGTTTGAGGATTTTGAGCTATCGGAGTACGAAGCTCATCCTCACATCAAAGGCAAGGTTGCAGTTTAGTTGCGTTCAGCGATTGCAGTATCGAAACGGGTGAGGTAGATGAAAAAGTTAGCGATGATCGTGGCCGCCGCCGAGAACGAAGTCATTGGAGTCAACGGAGATCTGCCTTGGCAGATTTCTGCCGACTTGAAGCGATTCAAACGGTTGACGATGGGCCATCATATTATCATGGGGCGAAAAACCTATGATTCGATTGGCCGTTTGTTGCCTGGCCGGACAACGGTCATTATTACGCGTCAAGCTGATTTTGTTTGTGAGGGCGGGTTAGTCGCCAACTCAATTGAGGAAGCGATTGCATTGTGTGCCAAAGACGATCTTCCGTTTATCACTGGAGGTGCGGAAATTTACCGGCTTGCACTTCCGTATGTTAACGAAATCCACCTCACTCGGGTGCACACGGAAGTCGACGGTGATACAAAATTGCCCGAAATCGATTGGGATGATTGGACACTCGTCGAGGAACAGCATTTTCAGCAAGATGAAAAGAACAGTTTCGACTATTCATTTCAGACGTTTGCCAGATCCTGATTTGCGAGATCCTATTTTGACGGTCATTGGAACGTGAGTTCCGATCGGCCGCCCCTCCTCGGAGCAACGGCTCAGGGCATTGGTGATTGGGCTCACGTTCGGCACTGAAGTTGCGGTATCGCGCTGTTTTCTCAGTAAATCTGCGCCAGTCAATCCGCTTAGATTACAATGGAGGGCGATACGGGAAATTGTATCGATCGCTGCCGAGAAATTATTTCACTGGATTTGGTAATTCATTATGTTGCAACACTTAACATTCGTTTTGGTCACCCTACTGGGTCTTGTTTTGAGTTCTGGAAATTTCGCTCAGGCTCAGCCAGTCCCTGCAGAAGACTTACAACAATCGTTTTTTAAATCGTTGTCGTTTCGATCTATCGGCCCGTATCGCGGGGGGCGGTCGGCGGCAACGGCAGGAATTGCTGGCAATCCGATGCTGTATTACATGGGTGCCGCGGGAGGTGGTGTCTGGAAGACCGAGGATGCTGGGTCAAGTTGGGAGAACATCTCGGACGGTTTTTTTGGGGGATCGATTGGTGCGATTGAAGTCGCCCCCTCCAACCCAAATGTTATTTACGTGGGTGGCGGAGAGGTCACGGTGCGCGGAAATGTCTCTCATGGTAATGGGGTCTGGAAGTCGGTCGATGCGGGGAAGTCATGGAAGCAGGTGGGTTTAGAAGATTCCCGACGCATTCCTCGGATTCGCATCCATCCGACCAATCCGGACATCGTTTACGCGGCGGTACTTGGACATTTGTTCGGCGCTAATCAGGAGCGTGGTGTTTTCAAAAGCGTCGATGGAGGCACAACGTGGAAGCGGGTGTTGTTTGTCAATGAAGAGGCAGGCGCAGTCGATTTGGTTATTGATCCACAAAATTCAAATGTGCTTTTTGCAACCACGTGGAAAATTATGCGAACTCCTTACAGTCTGGAGAGCGGAGGCGAGGGGTCGGGTATATGGAAGAGTATCGACAGTGGCGAAACGTGGACTGAAATTACTCGCAACGAAGGACTGCCTCAGGGAATCGTTGGGATTTGTGGTGTTGCCGTATCGCCCGTCGACTCCAATCGTGTGTGGGCGATGGTTGAGTCCAGTGACGGTGGTCTTTTTAGAAGTGATGATGGCGGTGCGTCCTGGATTCGAATTAACGAGGAGCGAAAATTAAGGCAGCGAGCGTGGTACTACACGAGAGTCTATGCGGGCCCAAAAAATGTTGACGAAGTTTACGTCCTGAATGTTCGGTTTTGGAGATCCGGTGATGCTGGAAAGTCGTTTGAATCGATTTCAACTCCCCACGGCGACCACCATGATTTATGGATTGCTCCGAATGATCCCCAACGCATGGCAGTGGCCGATGACGGAGGGGTTCAGATCTCGCTGAACCGCGGAAAAACTTGGTCGACTTATGAAAACCAACCGACAGCACAGTTTTATCGAGTCACTACCGATGATCATTTTCCCTATCGGATTTATGGTGCCCAGCAAGATAATTCGACCGTTCGTATTTTAAGTCGAACAAGTGGCCGGAGTATTGGTGAACGGGATTGGATCCCGACGGCGGGAGGCGAGAGCGGATTTCTTGCGCCCGATCCCGAAGATCCCGAGATTGTTTACGGCGGTTCTTACGGTGGCTATTTGACCCGGGTAAATCACCGCACACAGGAGACGCGCAATGTCCACGTTTGGCCCGATAACCCAATGGGACACGGGGCGGGTGACGGGAAGTATCGGTTCCAGTGGAACTTTCCTATCTTCTTTTCGAAACACGATTCAAAAGTGCTGTACACCGCAGGCAATGTGCTTTTCAAAACCACCAATGGCGGGGATAGCTGGAAAAGGATCAGTGGCGATCTGACACGTAACGATTCGTCAAAGTTGGGATCGTCGGGGGGGCCGATCACGCAAGACAATACGAGTGTTGAATACTACTGCACGATCTTCGCGGCTTGTGAATCTGCAATTGAGAAAGATGTTCTTTGGGCGGGATCGGATGATGGACTGTTGCACGTGACGCGCGACGGTGGAAAGAAATGGGTGAATGTTACGCCACCAGAATTGCCGGAATGGGCACAGATCAATTCCATTGAACCGCACCCCACGTTGCCGGGGGGCCTTTATGTTGCCGCGACGCGATACAAGCTTGATGATTTCAAACCGTATCTATTTAAAACAGAAGATTATGGTGAGACCTGGACGGCGATCAATGACGGGATTGGCCGCCAGGATTTTACCCGAGTCATCCGAGCCGACCCCGCTCGCGAGGGATTGTTATATGCAGGAACTGAATCGGGGCTTTACATTTCTTTTGATGACGGCGGTCGCTGGAGTGCGTTTCAATGCAATTTGCCCATTGTTCCGATTACTGATCTTGCCATCAAGAATGGAGATTTGATCGTGGCGACGCAGGGGAGATCGTTTTGGTTACTGGATGATCTAACCCCAATTCATCAATGGACGTCAGCGTTGTTTGAAAAAGAAATTCAGTTGTTGGCGACGCGCCCGACGATTCGAATGCGTGGTGGTGGCAGCGGTTCCCCCGGAAGAACCGCTGGGCAGAATATACTGGCCGGGGTGCCGATTCGATTTTTCGCGAAACGTGTGCCGGATAAGAAAATGAAAACGGAACTGCAGTTGATCGATCCGTCCGGTGACGTGATCCAAACCTTTAGCACCCAGCCAGACCGCGAACGCAAAGAGAAGAAGCTAAACGTGGAAGCGGGCGTCAATGAGTTGCGATGGGATATGAGGTATCCAGGCGCCGAAACGTTTGAGGGAATGGTGCTCTGGGGTGGCGGCACAAGAGGGCCCCTTGCTGTTCCGGGAGTTTACCAAGCGAAGTTGACAGTCTCAAAGTCATCTACGGATAATGGAACGCTGACCTCTGAAGAAAATACGATTTTCAATCAAACCATTGATTTTAAGATCGAGAAAGATCCAAGGTCATCCGCCACACTCGCCGACTTCCAGTCGCAATTCAATTTTCTCATTGGCGTGCGGGATAAATTGAGCGAAATTCACTTGGCAATCAAAAATACTCGCGATATCCGTGAGCAACTCAAGAGTCTTCAAAGCAGGCTTGAAAAAGGGGACGGAAACGAGGATCTGGTAGAGAAAGCCAAGAATTTGGATCAAGAGTTAGTAAATGTCGAACAAGCGCTTTACCAAACAAAAAACGAAAGCCCCCAGGATCCACTAAACTATCCAATTCGGCTTAATAACCGTTTAAGTGGTCTCGTGGGCGTCGCCAGTGCTGGCGATCATCGGCCGACTCGGCAGTCGATTGCCGTGAGAAATCAGTTGATTCAAGAAATTGACGACTTGCTCACCACGCAAAAGACGGTGGTAGACCAAGGGATCCGGGAATTTAACGAAGCGGTGCGAAAGGCGAGCGTCCCAGCAATTTTCACTAAGGTTCCATAGCCCTCGCTCCAACGATAGAGGGTTTGTAACGGGTTTTACGGTTGTTTTACGGTTGTTTTACGGCTTGATTGCGATCCTCAGGTTTTTGATCGCGGGTATTGGAACACGGGGTCACTTGGCTTGGGAGAATTCCCAAATTTGCTCTTTGTTGGTTTGATGTGGGATGCCGGAATTTCACGAATTGCCGTGAAAATGCAATTATTTGCGACGTTTTCAAGGTTTTCCCAGCGTGTTCTTCCTCTTTGGGGCCTGTCCAGCGGTGCCAATTCCGACCGTTTAAGGCGGTGATTGGGAGTCTTCAGAATTCAGGTGAGTTTCCAGAATTCACCATCTATTCTCTATGAATTTTGGGCTCTGATGAGATTTGGATTTGTCCAAAATTCTCGATCGCTCTACAATGACGGTGAACACAACCTCGAGAGGAATCCTCTCGTGTAGCCAATAAAAATTCCGAAATGGGGGTTAGGGTGGAAATCAAAGTTACTGCCAGGCATGGGAATATGAGTGATGAGATTCAGGAAACGATGAAGGCAAAAGTTTCTAAGCTCCCTAAATTTTTTGATCGGACAACAGCGATACAAGTATTGGTGGATTTGGAGCACAC
>TARA_B110000495_G_C23043306_1_pt1 | contig 11879 bp, 8 predicted proteins | sample TARA_B110000495 | Tara Oceans TARA_B110000495 (sample SAMEA4398219) | marine metagenome | biome: Polar Biome; feature: [MES] marine water layer (ENVO:01000295) within the mesopelagic zone...; material: water (ENVO:00002006), including particulate matter (ENVO:01000060) such as...... | reverse complement strand
GTCGTTGAATACTGGGTTTACTAAATTCTCGTTCACCTCGATACCGAGTTCATCAAGAAGACTTGCATTGGCTCGATCGTCCCACTGATCCGTGTTCCAATCTACGTTTACTTGGTACCCATCTTGACCGATCTGATTATACGACACCCAGTCATTGATAGAACCGGCTGGAAACATGGAATTGCCTGGCAAGTTCGCAAGATTATCCATAAAGCCGACTCGCCATGGATACACATTTCCAAAGGTCAAGTCATTCTGTCCAATAATTGCAAGGTCAGCAGGTGTATGCCCTTTTGTTCCTTCGCCATGACGGTCCCTCGCAGTATCTGTTCCATAATAATCACTGCGTTGAAAACTCGTTGCAACATTCATGTTACCTCGAGCACTATTATCTGTGACCGAAATCGCAATGACTTGCTTTGTGTCAGACCCCAAAGATTGTGGATACAAATGCCAGAAGGCATCGGTCATACCATCGCCATCTGTATCCGTTATCCATTTCTCGGTATACCAACGGTCAGTTCCTCTAATATAGGCATCAAACGGTCGTTCACCGAGCTCATTCTGAATACCGTCCCCGTTCAGGTCGCTCAAATTCAAAAAGTTATGTGGAAGTTTGTCTGAATTCAATTGACCTGCAGCCCAACCATTTAAAGTTGTCCATTGACGCCAAAGATTAAAATTGGCTGCGCCGCCATTCAAGAGGGCAGGAAAACCAGTTGATGTATTAACGCCTAGTGCGCCAGCTGTAGTTGGCCTAAAGCTTGGCCACTGTTCAATCGGAACATCTAAGTCCACAATAATTGGCGTAGGAGAAGCACCAAAAGTGGTTTCGCTTGTAACGTTACTAATATCTTTGACAATACGCCAAGCGTTTCCACTTCTTGACAAGTTCGTCATGTGTTGCCAATGCGAAAAAGTTTCTGGTGTTCCGTCAACAAAGTTCCATCCAGAGACTCCTTGGTTTACATAGTCAATAATGTCAGCGCGTTGAGGCTCAGTGTCTCGTAACCATCTTGCATCGCCAAATGATGGACCCCCTAGTGGGTTATCTGGTCCAATTGCTGGTATGCCCGCAATATCATCGTCATCCGGTGGATTTGTCCAAGGAATGACCGCGTATGGGGCATGGTTATAGGGGTATCTTGGATCGTGGCCGTATCGTTGAGCATCCATACCAGAAGCCACTCTTCTTGTGTTGGCGCTATTTGCAGGAGCTTCAAACGTAGCCGCGATATTTTTTGCAAACAATGAGTGTGCAATTTCATCCGCAATTTCCCTGTGGATTGTGTTTGAACGATCTGTAAGCATAGATGAATCGCGCTGGGCAATAGCAGTCGCCCTACCACTTTGCGTTTTAGTAATAAACGCTGTTGCAACGAGCACGAGCAATACCAAAATCCCTACTACTAATATAAGTGCATTACCACGATACGATTGTCTATGTAGTTTATTCATGCTCATTACTTTCGCTCCGGTAGGTCAACGACAAATTGGTACGTCCAGCCGGAGCCTAAACGGTTATCGCGATCAAGTAATCGCATTGTTATTCGCAGCGCACTTGGCCAAGGTGTATACCGCCAAGTCGGATCACCAGGCGCTAGCCCTTCGTCCATCGCGGTATCAGAATTTATATCGTCGTTCAAAAAATCTAAATCATTTTCAAAAAATGGGTCGTTCGCGTTGTATCCAAACATCGCCCAGTACTCTTGTACTTTTCCAACATATCCATCAAGAGTTGGCACGGGTGCTACCAATGAACCTTCAGTTTCAACGAAACTCGTTTCAATTATAGACGGGTCGATTGACCAAGCTGGTGTGTGGGGAATATCACCATTATTGGCAAGTGATGTGAATCGGGAGAGCGAGTCGAATGTAATAGTGTACTGGTTACCTGGCTGACTGCCATCGCTTGGCCATGCATCTCCAAACCACGGTTGCGGTAATGCTGCGTCATACTTATAGCCCGTATACGGGTTGTGGTTTGCATCAACTGCTTCGCCTACGCCTTCGTCGTATGTCCATTCAATTTTAAAGGAAACACAACCTTCTGCTAAGGAAGCCATCATCAGTGCCTGGTCATATCTGATCGCTGTTGGCGGGTAGGGCTCTACTCTTGGCCAATAAAACAATGATGCAATTAATTCTTGTTGATCTACGCCATCGACATCGCTACGCCACCAACGATTTGGATCGCCGCCAACTTCAACTTCTTGCAAAACGCTTTGGCGAATATCATCAAGTTGCGTGGCGGCTATATCTACGCGCCCTTGCTGAACATGCGGGTACAAATTCCCACCACCTATACGCGGATCCCAAGGGAAAATTGTATTGGACGAAACTCCTCTTCCCATATATACGGTTTTTTGTGTTGCATCTGGATCCTGCTGGTCATCGTCTCCAAGAATAATTGCTTGCCTGCACAACGTCCATTCCGTTGGCAAGCCCTGTGATCCATTTGCATAAAAGCCGTCTGCAACTATGTCAAAACGTTCTGCCTGGCCGTCTGTGTATTTGCGTGTTTCAACTTCCACCGCACCTTCGTACCATGGCGTAACAATTCCAGTTGCGTTCTGAATAAGAATAGGATTGTCAGATTCATCAAAATTGTTGACGCCCTGCCCTTGGCCCTCAAGTTGCGGGAAGCGAACACCATGTCCGTAATAGATCATGGATGCTAATCCTTGTCCTGCAAAATCTGTACTCGTTGTATTTAACATTGGAGTTGCAATGCCATCAGTAAAGAATACAAGTTGATCAAAACGAATAATTTCATTCGCAGGCAACGAATCATCAAGTAGCAAAAATTCGCCTTTGTAATCATTGGCTACTGCAACACTACGTATTGCGAAGAACCCTTCTCGAGACAGATTAGAAATATCTTCTCGAAGTTGTTGCTCTATTGCTACGCCCTGTTGCAATGTCTCAGATATTGCACGGCCAGAGGCAGAAATATCGCTTGTTGTACTGAAAATTCGCCCTACAGATATCATAATTGCTAGTAATACGACAACTGCAACCATGAGTTCTAAGAGAGTAAAACCTTTTTTTGTGAACGAAGTCATAGGTTTAGAGATCCTCTACCGTTACGTACACTGGTATTAACTTACGGCCTTGGGTGTCTGATGTTGGCACGTACCAAATATCTGTGACAACGCCCATATCAACAAAACCATCTTGGATATTGTTTGTAGCAGCTTGATCCCACCAATTCACATTTATGCCAGGAGTGCCGATATATTCAGTACTTTGAAATACGGATACCTCTGTAGGACTAGTGTTGAGCAATACAGGATTTCCGTTACTCATTCTTCTTCGACCTCGTCGCACTGTGTGAATATTTCCATTTTGATCCACAAGCCATTGACCGGGATATTGCCACTGACCATTAGCCACGCTTGGGTCATCGAGTTCTGAACCAATGAGTTCTTCGCTCCCTAGCACGGCGTTCCAGGAACCCGTTGATGTATCGCTAGTTAAGTTAACTCGCATAGGCAAATTAGGCACAGTTACACCTTTCGTATCAATTGTGTACGGCCCATCGCTTGTTGGATCGATGACTCGATATACAAATACCGCTACTTGCATCCTGCCTTCAAAGCGTTTAAACATACAATCCCAATAGTATTCCGCTTTTGGCCTATCTAGAGGAGCACCTGACCACATAGGGTACTGGCGTTCTGAGGCAAGAATTCTTTTTGTTGGGACGTTCAATCCAAGCCAGTCTCCATTATCTGGATCGTAAAAGTCTGGGTACCTCTCTTTGTTGTACGGAATGCCTGGCAAACCGCGGGTATCCGTCCAATATTCAGTCAAAGGAGCACCATCACCTCCCAAAATATTCGTGTCTGGGGTTGCGAAAATATCAATTGCTCCACGTACTGATTGCGCATAGTAATCACCATCGTCGCCGTAGTCATCTTGCACGAGTGCTGGTCTTCGCCACATCCAATCGCCGCAAATTGTTGGCCAAGGATTAATGCTATTTTGCGTGAGAGAGAACCCGCAAAGGAATGGCGACCACTCTGGCTCAAAAGGCTCTGCGCCTCCGAAGTCTTCTTGCTCTACTCGGGAGCGAATCAATGTGAGCGCATTCCGTGCAACGATTGGCCCAATAACATCGTCCGTCGTTTTCAATTGCTGCGCGATGCCCGCTGGGAACAACGTTGCAATGCTAATGATGCCGATGCCAAGAATAAAAATAGCAAGTAACAATTCGATGAGTGAAAAACCGCGGCGTGTGTTTGAATATGTCATTCGAGTGGCACTCCGCTGTATCGATTGAATTGAATTCTGTCTGCATTCTGATCTATATACTCTGTGTAGGCATTATCTCGCAAGTTAGAACTAGTCCAATCGTTTGGATTTACTGAAGTACGAAACTCCTTTTCATTAAACACAGCAAGGATCGGCGTCATACTTATGAATGGCTCACCTTCTGGAATTTCTAAATCAAAGTACGCACCAATTCCTGGAAGTGAGCTTGGCCACGGGCTTGTAACAACATTGGGGTCGTTCCAGACAACCTCTTCGATTGGGTTATCATTTATTGTCTGCGTCCAATCACGATTGAAATCTACCCAAATTCGGTCAGCGCCAGACTGAGCATTACGAACAACAACCCTACCCTCTGGGCTATAGAGAACACCCACTAAAGAGCCAAATGGCTCATTGTCAGGCACTACAGCATTAGCTGGCAAGAATGTGCTGCACCACCATATGTCATCGTCTCCTGTTCCATACCCTGGACCGGCAACATTCACGCCGCCTTTAATAGTACGGACTGCCATGCCTTGAATTGGTACAAAGCGGTCGTATGTCCAGATGTCGCCATCTCCTCGATTTGCGCTGGCTGAGTCCCCGTTCCATTCAGCAATAACTATATCGACTACTTGCTCTGTACCATCGCTGTCGAGACGTGGTCTAAAGACAGTAATAACATACCGGTTCTTTTTGATAGCCATTGCCCTTGCGTTATCTAGCGCTGCGACAACTGAATTTGTAGCTGATGACATTTTTAAATCTTCCGCGACGCCACGATACGCCATTGCAGATAAGCCCGCAAGAATAGTCATCACTACCATGACAACAATTAACTCAACAAGTGTAAACGCTCTATTCACTTGGCGTGTACTTTGAATCAACGTGCGCTCTCCACTAAGTATGGTTCGTATGAGTACAAATTGTCAGTTGATGCAACCCATGCTTCGTTTTGCGGAGTTGAATTTTGGTCATTTGATTGTGAACGATAGCCCCAAGTTCTATCGGGGCCCGCAGAAACAAAAAAAGGTCGAGCATTAACACAGGAACCAAGCCCATCTTCTGCTTCATCGCGAACAGTACCATCCCCAGAGTCATCGTACGCTGGATCGAAGGTTGAGCCAGAAGGATTAACATCAAAGTAAGGTCTTCCGGGAAAAACTATTCCAATTGGAGTGCCCCAAGCATCGACAACTAATTTTTCAACTTCACCAGGTTCATGCTCATGAGCAATGAACATATCTGAAGTCATTTTTGAGAGGATTTCTTTTGCTGACTCGGACTGCATAAATAAATCAACAATACTTTCGATTCTTGTCTCCATTCCATGATTCATAACTGCATCGATAACACCCTGCTCTGCAAATGACGGAGCTTCAATATATTCATCCGCATAACAATCGTAATATCCTGAATTGCCGTTTGGCAACATTTCAGGGGCATACCCATCAAACGTCATTGAACGACCTTTTTCAAGTTCCCATTCTTGCAAGGCAACTGTAAGCAATTGAAGGACGTCTTGCGTTTTACGTTTTTCGGCATTTCGCATCACACTGCTAGAAATGCCAAGCGTTAACGCAGCAAGCAAAGCAATGATGCCAATGACAATCATCATTTCGATGAGCGTAAATCCATGTTGCGTTCGTACAATTTTCATCTATGGTCCTACCTCTACTAAGTTGTCTTTGTTCGATTCATCCGTTGCATATTCGCCGTCATTATCTGGAAGACCAAATGCATCTGAGCGAATAAATGCATTCATTTGTTGATCAGGACCTGCAGAGAAAAAAGCAAACTGCCCTGCCTGCAATTCAAACGTTGTCGAGCGGTCACCATTCGTCTGACCTAGCCCCTCTCTAAAGTCAGGCAACGTCCCATCAAGAGCTTTGTTTGATTCAAATTCAGAAGGACGAAGGACAAAATAATCGCTTAGCGTAGGCCTGTCATAAGAATTGCTTTGAGGAAAAGTGCGGGCTATACCAGAAAGCGGCAACGTAGGGTCGGCAGGATTTGGATACATTGCACGGTAATACCGAATTGGGTTTCCCCAAGTGTCAACAATAACCATTGGCAACGCTTGCTGTTCTGCAATCGTGAGTGCTGCAAGTTCTGGGTCGCCAGGATAGAAGACTTTTATATTGCGAGTAACAGGATCCCTAAGAGGCTCGCCATTTGAATCATGCATAATACGACCAAACATTTGCTCGTTTTCTACTTCTAAATAAGGCCCGAACAACATACCCCGAGTTGAAGGGCTTCTGTCAATTACACTTCCTGCTCCAGCTCCTGCAAACACATCCGTCGCTCTCCATACTCCATCCATACCTGGGTGTCGAAAACCAAACCGAGGCATTTCAATATAATCGGGGTCATTCGGTTGCGAACCAGGAAGTCTTCCATACCCATCTTGAGCCTGGTTTCCGTAACCAATCAAATATTCTGCAGGTGAAGTAATTGAATACCAATCTTGCGCTTGGTATCTGTACATTTGCTGGGGAGTACCACTCGTGGGACTAGGGAACGCTGGAAGTGTAGCTAAATTACGATTTGTATCTAAGACCGCAGGATAGTACCCAACGTCTTCTTTGAAGCGAACCGTGGCTTGCTTCAGAGCAGACATACGTGATTGCGTTTCTGCAACTTGTGCAGCAGTTCGCGCTGCACCTAACGCAACTGTCAAAATACTTACCAAGACAACGATTAAAGAAATCGTGATGAGTAATTCAATAAGAGTAAAACCAAGTTTTGTTGCGCGGCACTTCATAGAATTAACCACTATCTGAAACCGATTCAATCATTTTCACGAGAGGCATGAACAACGCAAGAACAATTGTACCTACGATGAAACCCAAAACAACAACAAGGACTGGTTCAAGCAAGCTGAGTAGCGCTGAAACAGCAACGTCAACTTCTTCATCGTAATTATCTGCAACTTTTACAAGCATGACATCAAGGTCGCCTGTTTCTTCGCCGACTTCGATCATATTTACAACAATAGAGTCGCATACTTTTGCTTCACGCAGTGGGTCAGCTACTGATTCGCCTTCACGAATTGAATCGTGCACGCCATCAAGGGCTTTTTCGTATACGTAGTTGCCAGAAGTGTCTCGAGTAATAAGAACAGCCTCTAGAATTGGAACGCCAGCAGAGATTAAAGTGCCGAGCGTGCGTGTAAATCGCGCAACGGAAGTTTTCTCAACAAGGTTACCAAGCACTGGAATTTTTAGCAGAATAATATCAATCGCAGCGCGTCCGCCTTTTGTTTTTCTGATTAATTTAAAGAAACCAAATATTAAAAACGGAGAAGATGCAATCCAAACCCAACCAGGAATCGCCTGCACTTTCCCCTCGGGCGTACCGGCAACCCAAAGGCTCAAATCAATAAGAAACAGTGTAATGCCTGGCAAAGTTACATCAAAGTCATCAAAGATGTCTTTAAACTTCGGAATAACGAAATACATAATGCCTGAAACAATGCCGACCGCAACGACGATAACGCAAATTGGGTAGATCATCGCGCCTTTAATACGTGCTTTCAATCGTTCGGATTTTTCCATGAATCCAGCAAGGCGTTGCAAAATAACATCAAGCACACCGCCGATTTCGCCAGCTGCAACCATTTTGCAATACAAGCGGTCAAATGCTTTTGGGTGTTTACTCATTGCATCGGAAAGAGCTGTTCCAGATTCTACATCTTCAACTACATCACCCAAAATTGATTTCAACTTGCCTGGTTTTTGTTGCAGTTCTAAAATTTGTAATGAACGAAGTAAGGGCAAACCCGCATCTTGAAGTGTTGAAAGTTGGCGAGTGAACTGCGTTAAAACTTTCGTCTTTACGCCGCCAATAGAAATATTGAAGCCGCCCTTTTTCTTTTTACCCTTCTTTTCGGCTTCTTTCTTACTTGCAGCTTTAGCACTTGAGCCTTTCGCTTTTTCTTCACGAATTGTTGTCGGGAAGAAACCATTCTGGCGAACTGCTGCCATTGCAGCATCGCTGTTATCGGCTTCAATGCGACCTTTTTCTGGCTTACCAGCGGCGTTTAAGGCTTCATATACATAAGTAGGCATCTAACATACACTCCATAGTGGCGAACCACTTGTTCATTAATCATCAAGAATTGTTTCTCGAACAACTTCATCTATTGTGGTTTGGCCGTCGTAAATTGAGAGCAAACCGCTATCACGCAAACTACGCATCCCTCTTTTTTGTGCTTCAACGCGAAGCACTGCTGTTGAGGCTTGCGCCAAAATGAGCTCACGAAGAGCATCATCAAATTCCATAATTTCAAACAATGCGAGTCGGCCTTTGTAGCCTGTCGTATTGCATGCTTCGCAACCTTTGCCTCGGAAAAAAGTCTGGCCTACGACATCTTCAGGACGCAACTTTAACTCAAGTAGTTCCTCAAGCGAAGGCGTGTACTTTTCTTTGCAAGATGTGCAAATTTTACGAACCAGTCGCTGCGCAACAATTGCTTCGACTGTTGCAGTAATCAAAAACGATTCCACTCCAAGGTCTACTAAACGAAGAATAGTAGACGGAGCATCGTTGGTATGCACAGTGGTAAACACCAAGTGGCCCGTGAGCGATGCCTGTACAGCAATCTGCGCAGTTTCAAGGTCGCGAATTTCACCAACAAGAATTACGTCAGGGTCTTGACGCAAAAAAGAACGAAGCAAACTTGCAAACGTAAGGTCTTGGTCCGTGTTTACTTGGCATTGCACCAAGCCGTCAATATCGTATTCAACAGGATCTTCTGCCGTAAGGATTTTTGTTTTTTCATCATTGAGTTCAGAAAGTGCTGCATACAGCGTCGTTGTTTTACCTGAACCAGTCGGGCCAGTCACAACGACAATGCCATTTGGACGCTGAATGATATCAGCCATTTTTTCGTAATCAGCCGCTCGTAAGCCAATTTTATCCATGTTCAATTGAACATTAGACCTGTCAAGTACACGCATAACTACTGCTTCGCCGAACATTGTCGGAAGAATGGAGACACGTAAATCTACAGGTGCACCTGCAACTGTTAACTCAATACGACCGTCTTGGGGAAGACGGCGTTCAGAGATATCAAGGTTTGCCATAATTTTCACTCGGGAGACAATAGGCATCGCTAGGTGCATTGGGGGCGGAACCATTTCGTATAACACACCATCAATCCGGTAACGCATTTTGAATTCATCTTCAAATGGTTCAAAGTGAATATCAGATGCCTTATCTTTAATTGCTTGCAACAAGACTAAATTAATAAGTCGAACAATTTTATTGTCAGAAGCAGCAGATGCTAATTTAGATAAATCTGTCGAGTCACCCTCTTCACCGAATCCGCCAATATCACTTGCATCTAAGTCCGCCATGACGTCAGCCATGGAAGGACCACCTGAAGAATATCTCTGCTTAATTATTTCGTCTATTTGTTCAGGGGGAGAAACTACAGCTTCTACTTTAAAACCCATAAGCAAACGCAAGTCGTCAACGGCCCTGTAATTGTCCGGTGATTTCAATGCAATTTTGAGAAGCTTTGAATCTTCATCGTAATCGACAGGTACGATTTGGTACGTGGTAGCGCTTTCAACGGGGAGAGTGTCGAACGCGATTTGAGGAATAGAATCTATATCTAATTCTTGCCAAGCAAGTCCCGCTTGACCAGCAAGCACCTGAAGGATATCGGACTCTTCAATAACTCCCATTTCTACAAGGAACTCACCAATCTTCCTTCGATCACCTTTCTTGCGTGCAACCTTCTGCACAGAAAGCGCCTCGTGTACTTGGTCACGATTCACTTTTCCTAACTTTGTTAACACACGACCAAACCTACGACCCTTCAACTGAGATGGGTCTGGTTTTTTTTTCGGTGATGAGGTAGATTGTTTTGCCATGATGGTGGTATTGACTCCGTTTGCCTATAGTAGCGCCTTTGTACATCATTTCTTGTTGAAAGCACGTTGACAACCCAAAGAGAGGAGATATAGCGATTCGCCACTTAGATTATTCGCTATAGCAATAGAATAATCAACCCCTATTCTGCCGATTATGTACTAATTTTACTTAGGGTTATCAAGTTCTGCTCGTCCGACTTTACCGCCAGCATTATGGACTTTTTGGGTCAAACCGGATGAATCTCGCCCTTTATCAATCATTTCATCTGCTCCAATCCAACCACGCTCGTAGAGCTGCCAAAGGTGATCGTCAAGCAATTGCATGCCGAATTTTCGGCCTGTTTGAATGGCGGAGTCAATTCGGAATGTCTTGTTTTCACGAATAAGGTTCGCAATAGCGGGCGTCACAACAAGGAATTCGTACGCTGCAACCCTGCCACTCTTATCTATCCGTCTTAAAAGCACCTGAGAAAGCACTGAAATCAACGATGTTGAAAGCTGCACTCTGACCTGCTCTTGCTGGTTTGTTGGGAATGCGTCAATAATCCGGCTAATTGTTCCAGAGGCACCCGTAGTATGCAATGTAGCGAATACCAAGTGACCAGTTTCAGCGGCTTCGATTGCCGCTTCGATGGTTTCAAGGTCACGCATTTCACCAACCAGAATCACATCTGGGTCAGCGCGTAGTACACGACGCAATGCTTCAGAGAAACTTGGCACGTCGTTTCCAACTTCACGTTGATTAACAATTGATTTTTTATGGTAATGATAATATTCAATTGGATCTTCCGCGGTCACAATATGTCGCTCAAGATTTGTATTGATGTAATCAACCATCGTCGCTAATGATGTTGTTTTACCTGAGCCTGTTGGGCCAGTCACAATAAACAAACCACGTGGACGACGAATAAGTTCTTTTAAGATTACCGGCAAACCGATTTCTTCAAAACTGAGTAACTCATTAGGAATCAAACGAAGAACAAGAGACAAATCTCCACGTTGCCTAAAAATAGCAACACGAAACCGTGCTTGCGATCCAAACGCAAAACCAAAGTCACAACTTCCTTCTTCTTGCAGTTCTTGCTGGGCTTTTTCAGGAGTAATTTGCTTCATCAATGAGACGCAGTCCTCTCCTTCGAGAACTTTAGTATCCAAGTTTTTTAAACCACCATGCAATCGAAGTGTTGGCTTTCTTCCAACACTCAAGTGAAGGTCAGAAGCGCCGGTGCGCACTACGGTATCAAGTAATCTATCTATTTGCATTGTGGACATAGTATTTTGCTCGCTTGATTAAATATCAACATTTCCCTCTAGTAGCGTATCCGCCTGTGCGAATCGCGCAATCTCTTCAGGTGTAGTATCGCCTCTTAAAATTTTAATTTTCCCGTCTTCAACAAGCGTACGCATACCACCGCGGATTCCAGCCTGGCGAATTTGCCCAAGTGGAGCACGATTAAATGCCAGCTCACGAATTTCATTATTCATTACCATCATTTCAAAAATCGCTTTTCGACCTTTGTACCCTACGTTTCCGCATTTGCTACAACCGACGGCTTTGTGCACAGTTGCACTTCGAGCTTCTTCTTCAGTAATGCCAACAATACGCAATACCTTAGTGTCAGGCTTTTCGTCGATTTGTTTGCAAGAAGGGCAAAGCATACGAATAAGGCGCTGAGCCATAATCGCCTGTATAGAACTTGCAACCAAATATGGTTTTACACCCATATCAATAAGTCG
>TARA_B110000495_G_scaffold38263_1_pt1 | contig 11915 bp, 21 predicted proteins | sample TARA_B110000495 | Tara Oceans TARA_B110000495 (sample SAMEA4398219) | marine metagenome | biome: Polar Biome; feature: [MES] marine water layer (ENVO:01000295) within the mesopelagic zone...; material: water (ENVO:00002006), including particulate matter (ENVO:01000060) such as...... | reverse complement strand
TAACCATCATGTTATTTTCTGGAGTTATGGTTGTCAGTTCCTCGTTCTTATCCACTGGTTTTCCGTCATATATCGGGGATCTTGTAAATTGTATTTCACCACCCTTGTATTTTTTTGGTGTTACGTTGAAATAATACACAAAAGTCATCATTCTAGCAAAATTTCCATATGAGTCTACATGATACTTGTAATCTTGACCTTTATCACCATACCTGCTCACTTGTGTTTCATGGGAATTTGTTTGTAAAAATAAGTTAATTGGTGATGAAAAACTAGTAAAAATCTGACTTAACTCTGAATTGCTAAAAATATCACCGACTACTGATAACAGTTTTGATTTTGTTCTGTCATTGGCATACAACTCGTCATAATATGATGACAGGTTGTTTCTAATGTCTTCTTCACCATTTTTTGTAGTTGCTGATTTAAAACTGCTTTTATTCTTAATTGCTTCTGCCAAAATTTCTTTATTCTCTTTCTTTGTAAATATATTTCTTATTATGATTAACGGTACTGGTTCGTAAATAAATTCAAATTGCATAAATTTGTATGATATACGGGACTAATAAACTATGTTATTTGTATCCTAGACTCCCCGATTTATCCAGAGGGACATGCAGACCAGCCACAATCCATGCATGTTAGGCATCCACCGTGGTTCATAATGTCTTTGCACTTGCATTCGGGACATTCGTCAAAGTCTCCACCCATTATATAAACTCCCTGTACACGCTTAGGAAGAACAGCGTTATTACTGATGCGGTCATACAAAAGAACCCTATCATTACCTTCTCTTCAGTAATCATTTCATCGCCTCGTTGAACAGTCTTTTGCTCTTGTTGTTTCGTGGCTTTGTTCTCAGACGATCCCCACAGCACGGGCATGAGGATACGTCAAGTATGTAAAATTCACACTCACTGCACCTTTTGTATCCGTTTCTGTACGCATTAATATTGTTTGTACTTACATCATATTTCTTCTTAAAGTATGACATTTTACATGATCCCTTGCATCTACAATTCATTATGTTCTTTGATGTGTGTACCTTATATTAAGTTTTAGTCTCAAACTCCCCGACTTTTGGTATCCTTATGCTCTTCGATAAGTTTTGATTGATTCCAAGATAGTGGCACTTGAAACAGTTCTGTGACCTTTCCCAGCAGTGCTTTCCCGTACATCCGCATGACTTGAACGTTTTTCCGCATGACTTGCACCTCATATTTGCTCTAATGGGATTCCTCTTATAAATCAATACAGTTATATGTACCAATCAGTATATTATAATTGCTGAGGTTTCGAATTTAAACCGTAAGAGAAGCGAAAGCGATGACTATGGTTTTTAGTGCGAATCCTTGTGAGACTGGTGTCGATTACATCTCTGAATCGAATACAGGGGTGTTTCCGATCCTTATCGGTTAGCAAGGTGTAAAAGTAGTACTGCCTCTTCATTTAAATCTGGTCTTCAGGATGCTGAATATCTCGTGGTTCAACTTTTCCTGTAGTAGTTTTTCTAGCAGTTCTTCGTTCTCACTGATCCCCATTTTTTCTGCAACCAGTTCGAACAAATTTGGTATTGCCGTGTTTACCGTACGTCTCCAGTCTTCCAGATCCCTTTCGGACTTGAAGTTTATGCTCTTCCCCTCTCTCTCAAAGAACCCTATCAGGTATCCCAGAATGAATGCCTGTTTAGAATCCCTGTCGGTCAAGATAGTCTGCTATTTCATGGAATGACATGCTGTGATCATCGTTAAGCATTGTAATTCCCTCTATTACTGACACCGTCTGTAGTGAGGGTAAGGTGATAAATTTTGCTGTCAGGTGTGGGTACAGGCTGTGTATGTGCTTCCATGCCTTCATTTCACTGCTAACCCAAGAATCCCCCTCAAAATCCTTTCCATAATATTCCAGTATAGAGCCAAGTGCACAGTACTGGTTGTCTGACTTGAACGAATACTTGCACTGCTCGTATCCCTTGTCCCCTATCTCGTGCAACACCTTGCTTAGCGGTATTGTTTCCACAAGTGGTATTTGTTCCATAAATAAAATTAATGTCGTTGTATAAAAGATTTGAGAAACAGATATATTTATTAGTCCCATCTGCCAAGAGATTGTCTGTTTCTCTTAAAAAGAGGAATTATTTGCTTTATGTAGTACCCAACTGTAACTCCTCCAGCAAGGTATAACAGGCATAACAGTCCTTCATCCATGTTATTATTATACCATCACTATTACTTAAATAGTATGTTTTTCAGTTATGAACGATGCCGTATCTGTGTAATTGCAAGAAATGTACAAAACAACGTGCATTCGAATCGTCTGATGATCACGAAGAACTGATTGATTCTATTTACAAGGTCTTCTGACTTTGACGTTTGCGTATCAATGAAAACATCATCATGCCAACGTTGATTATTGATATTATTTCAATCAAGTCTACACCGTACAAGAACCAGTCAAGTACTGGATGAAGTCTGCTTATGTAACCTGCCTCCAACATGAGGTCTGCATTCCAGACCATGTGCGGAATCTGTATGAACTGTATTATTGCAATAAGTATTACAGATCCAAGTATCTTGCTTTCGTACCAGTTCCAGAATCGAGTCCACGGGTTCATTATAAAATCATTGAATAATGCAAGTTAAAAGTGTTGTTTTTAGTCGAACCTAATTGAAAACACTGGTGGCTTTGAACATGTATTTCTTTTCTGAATCTCAGCCTTTACGTGAAAAATATGATGTCTCTCGATTCTCTCGTATGCCAAGTCGTCATACGGAAGTATGATTCCACAAACACTGCAATGGCTTGACATCTTCTCCATGATTACATATGGTGATTAGTATATTTAACTGCTTGGATTGTGAGATTCCAACATGTCTAACATGCACTTTGGACATGGTATGTATCCGTCTCTGTCTGAACTCCAAGACGATGCGACATCCTCTGGCATGTCATGCCAACAGTTCATGAACCACATTATACAGCATAATGGAAAACCACTCTTTATGCCGTTATAAAACCAGTTGCTCTCGTACCAGTCCATACAGTCAATATGTGATAGGTTGCTTTTATTCTTTCTTGTAAACAAAAATTGGCTCATACTTGTATCCTGACACGTTCATCATGCTCAGTGCATACCTTAATGTCTCTACGTATGTGAACTTTTCCTTCATTATGTCGTTAAAGTCCTGTTCTAGAGTAGGGTAGTTCCTTACGTTTGCTATGTTTACTGCCATGACTCCCCCCTTTTTTAATCCCTCGTGACAGTTGTCAATTGTCTTTCTGAGATACTTTTCAAGCCAGTCCTTTTTGTCTGGAAACCTGTTGCAACTCTGAGTGTCTTCGTCAGAATATACCTCCGTATTGAAGTATGGAGGACTTGTAAATACCATGTCTATGTCATGCGGAACATAGTCCTCTGATCCCGAATGCATGATATTGATCTGTTTGTTTCCAATGGTCTCTTTCATCCTCAACAGTCCCTCGTATGTCATCGTACTTGGATCTACCCCAGTGTACTCTGTAACATTCGGACTGCTTATTGCACCAATCAGTCTTCCCCCAAAACCACAGCTTGGATCATACACGTGACCACCACCATACCTGTCATATATTGCCCTTGCACTTGACGGTCTAAAGTTTGACACTGCCTGAATTGTACTGCTTGACTTTAACTCCTTTCTTATTCCAGAATCGTTCATGTAAGTCCCACGTCTCAATCTTTTTCTGATGACCTTCTTGAATTTTTCATCGTCACTGAATGCCTGAAGTGACGTAACCATGCCGTTGCATCTTATGTCCCATGAGTGTGGAAAGAATGTCCATGCCGTTCCAAGACAGTGCATTGTCTGTTTTACCACATTGTCATCTATTATGTTTTTTCCGCTGTCAAAATACTTGTTCATCACGTCAATGTCATGTATCATTTCATCGTAAGTCTTGCGGTGATATGGAAAACCGTTCTCCCTGTAATGGTCGAACACATCCATTACAAACAGATAAAGATCATGCTCACTCATATTTTCCCAGTGGGATCTTGGATAATACATTATTTTCTAAGCCTTTCAAACATTCTTCTAAACGCATACTTTCTGACCATTGCAACTACCATGTACCATACTCCTATCTGCATCATTCCAAGGTAGTCACTGTTAGATATCTCCGTTGCATATATCGGAAGTATGACAAAGTTCAATCCCGTTGCTATTACATAGCCTACAAGTATGTCAATCACTGTCTCTATGATAGACTTTCTCTTGGAATCCTTGTGTGTTTTTCCTTCAGAACCCACGTTTATTCTGCCATTCATTACGAGAGATGTCAGTCTGCCAAATATATACTAAGCGAAATGCTGGTGATCAGGAGCTTCCTCCTGTACAGGATGACCATGAGACTCTGCATTCAAAAATTCCTCGAACATCTTCTTTCTCACGGAATACTCATGTATTGACTGCAATGTCTCCACACAGTCGCAAAACGTACACTTTGGTTTCTGTTCAAGCCAAGTGTCCAGCGTGATTCCCTTTGTAACCTTTCGAGTCTGTAGGTGATGACAGTTTACACATGCAAGTTTCATACTATACATTTTCAACGATTTCTTCTTTGTCTTCACTAACTTTGTCTTTGAGTTCGATAATTTCTTTTTCAAGTTTATTTATATGTTGTATCGCATTATATAAGTTTAGTTCATTTGTGTAGAAACATTTTAAAATCTGATTGTGTGAATGATCCTTGACAAATTTCTGACAGTGACCGCACTCGCTTCCCTTTACTGTCTCTTTCCATCCCATGAATACGTGTACAGTCGTGGGTATAAAAACTATTTGCCTTCAGAACAGTTTGGGTGTCTGTAAATATGATCATCACATACATACTCCACACACTCTAGACACACTGTAAGTGATACGTTTTCCCTCTTGCATACTATGCAGTGCACGTCTTTAATATGGACTGACATCTATATCCCTTATAATTTTACAATTTATACATTCCTTCATCTCGGTAACCAAAGTCAATCCATCCTTGTTGGTTCTTACAATATGAGTGTCCCATATATGTCTTCTTTCCTCGCATGGAACTCTGTAATTGCTTACTATGATCTCCTCATTTACTGAAGATACTTCATCCAATACCATTAGATGGAATAATCACGTAACCATATTTAAAGTATTGGTTACGATGATTAATATGAACCGATTGATGTGCAGTCGCAACCTTCAATATCACATACGTTGTTTCCTTCGTGTGATGTTTGAGGATGACCACATTGTTCACAAGCTCCACTTGAAACTATAGTTATTTTACCCATGAAATTTAATAATTTCTGTGTTTATAAGTATTTAGGACAACCATCTGTCGCCTGTTACAACATCACGAAGATAGCATTTACAGTTAGGATGCGTGTCATAAGGTGGTATTACCAAGTCTGCTTCAAGAATATCCCACTCTAAACCATCCAATTCATCACAAATCTTACAGTCACGTCTTACCGTACCCTTATGAATTGCGTGTTCTCGGACAAACTCAACTCTCATTAAATAATACCTCTGTAAGCAACTCTTTTAAACATTGATTATGAAACTTGTAATTAGTGCCTCTGAGCATAAAATAATGCGGTTTTTCTATGTTTTGTTGCTCATGAATGTCATTGCATCTTGCACATTTCATGATTTATGGTATTTATAATGGTATTTTAATCTATAAATTTCTTAAATCCTTGCCCAATTCCAGTCCTATCGTATCCCATTTGTCATTTTCCTGTCTTGCAAACAACTCTATCTTGGACAAGTTTCCACACAACTGTATTATTTTCTCCCTGATTATGTCGGGTTTCTTTGAATGTTCCTCTACCTGTGCATAAGTCAACTGTCTTACCGAATGGCTCTTTACCTTTGGTTTTCCCTTTACCCCAAGTAGACATATTTCTGGATTTGCCCTTGTCCAGAATCCCATTCCAAAGTGGTCTTTATCATTCTTTGTCTTCTTTACCCATGTGAATGCAACTGTCTTGTACTCAAATCCCCATTTTTTCATTACGTTAAGTCCCTCCTGTAGCATTGGATACGTAACCCATAGGAATAAAAACGAGTCCTTCCTTGCCAACTTTGACACGTTGAGTGACTCTATGTCTTTTTGACTCATGGTGTTATACTTTGCACTGCTTCCACTGATCATGCTACCCCCCGTATTTTTGTTGTTGTACTGCCACGAAGGATCTGCTAGGATAATGCTGTATTTCTTGCTCCTTACCAACTCTTTGACCTCAGATTTATTGGCGGATCACATATCTTTGCAAACTCACACCAGTTGCACTTCCAAGAAGTAACCCTCTCTGGTGGATCTTTGCACTTTAACTGGTCAAGTTTTTGAATGATATCCTTCTCTATTGCCTCAAGACTCTTTAACTTGAATACGAAGCATTGCGGATCTTTGAAACTTGTAACCTTGTTCAGGTATATTATGCTTCCATAGTCTGCCTCTATTCCCTCGTTTATCCATAACAGCAACTTGTATATGTTGATTTGTGTAATGTAAGAATCATCAGGTTCTTTCTTTACTGCCTTGCATGTCTTTTTATCTGTAATAATAATATCCCCCTCAAACTCTATAATGTCGTCAACAGTGCCAGTGACACAGTCAAACAGATTTGTATCGTTCACATCCTCGGACTTTATGGATTTCATGGTTCTGATATTTGCTCCCAGCGGAACTTCATTGCGTTTGCTTAGCGGTGCATTCTCGTGAAGTATAGTCCCTGCAAAAAAGTTACATATGCTTGAATAGTCCAATGGCGGTTTTTCCTCATGAAAGTCGTACCAAGGCTTTCTCATGCACTCACCAACAAGATGTGACACGTGGACTGTTGGAGCACGGTACTCACCAGTGACCTTTTTCTTTTGCACTGCCTTGAACCTGTTAATTACATTCTCGGCTATGTCATCCGTATGATCAGTCACTTTATGTCCATCCCGTTGTATACTATATGTTGGTTCTTGCACACAATTCTTCCCCCCGTCTCGTTTGCATGGTCTATTATGCTTGTATGATACAGGTTCTGACCGTCTCTGATGTATATCAGGTCATGTATCTCCATGCATGACTTGCATTCCCTGTTCATCATCTTAGATCCTCATCCTCGTCTCTCTCAATGGTTTCTGGGTATGGTGTCTCATCGCACGTGCAATCCTCTTGCAACTCCCCACATATAAGGCATTCTATCCTGTCCATTTGTAACAGTTCCCCCTCGTTGACAACGTGCCCTGTTCTTCCATTCGGCTTATCATCTTTTCCATTTTAAATTCATCATCAAACAGTTCTGCATCCTTTATTGAGTCCATCAAGTCACTCTTTACAACAAGTTGATCCTCTGGATCTGCAAGTTTTGCAAACAGTTTGTGTATCACATGCTCTCTCTTCTCAAAGTTTGTTGCGTTCTTTGCATGATAGTCCGCAATGCCAGACTGAGCCATTCCATCCTCCACATTCATTCCGAATGACAAAAGACTTGACTTGTAAAGCTCTATGGATTTTTCCACGCAATCAATGTCAACAACTGACCTAAAGTGAAACTTTGCATAAGCCGTACTTATTCTGATTATTCCCTCGAACTGTCTCTGGTCAATTGTTATGGAGTCCTTTGGGTTGTTCTTGTTGTTCCTAAGTTTTACGAAAAAATCCATTGCACATTTCTTTGCATCGGGAGTAATCTTTGGAGTAAGAGTTCTTGCATGGTTGATAAATGCCATTACCTCGTCTTCTGTAAGAAGATCAGAAGGAAGTCCGTCTCTCATCTTCATGACGTGTTCTGCAATTGCCGTATCCAAGTCATAGTTTGGTCTGTCAAGGTATCTGAATTTTAGGTCAAATCTTGACAGCAATGATGCTGGAAAAGGAAGGTTGTCATGTATGCTGAGTTCCTCATCCCATCTTGAGAATTTTGGGTTTGCACATGCTATTATGGTTGTCTGTGCTGGTATTCTCAAGTACTTTCCACCCTTTGCAAAGCTGATCATCTGCTGTTCCATCACCTCGTGAAGGTATCCTCTGTCCTTTTCATCCATCTTGTCAAACTCATCAATTACAACATGTCCTTTGTGACACAAAGCAACAGGTCCCATCTGTGGAATAAGTCTTCCGTCTGCAAGTTTTTCCATTCCCATTACCAGTCCTGCACCAGTGCTTCCCTTACCAGTGGTAAACATTGCCTTGTGACTTACGTTAATCACTTTCTTTGCCGTCTCTGATTTGGATGTACTTGGATCTCCAATTAACAATACGTGTATTGATCCTCTGCTTTCCCCCTCGCTTGATCCTCCAATCATTGACAGTACAAGTGCGAGTTTCTGGTCTTTGTTTCCGTATATGTGATAAGCAAATGATTTTGTCATAAGTTCTACAAGTCTGTCCTCCTTTATCAAAGTCTCAAATCTTTCCAACAGTTCTGGTGTTGGGAGTACGGTTCTGATCTTGTCTGCTGGTTCTAGACTGATGACATCTATAGTTGGCATGTTTCTTTGGTTGTTGCCGAATTTTTTAAGTATGGGAACTGATCTAAATATGCCTGTGACCTTTTTCCTGTCACCCATGTATACGTTGCCTACGTATTCAGAATGAATCTCCCCCACAAATGTCTGCTGTGTGGAATGTTTTGCCTCTCCCATTGGCTCTCTCAACAATACTCGTTGCACTGACTCAGAGTTTACTATTCCTTTTACCTCAACGTCTTTACTTTGACAAAACTGACATACCTTCAGTACAGGTCTTCCAGTTGTCTGTTCACCCCCACATTCAAGACAACTCCATCTTGTGATAAGTGCAACCGTCTCCTTCTCATCCACGCTTACAATGTCTGAATTGAAAGTGATTATTTTTCCCTCATGTTTTTCTGCCTTTATGTTGTGAAGTTTTATGTTTACGGGGAACGTGATAATCGGACTTATGTCATGCTGTATCGACTCCTTGAAATACTCCCACTCCTCATCCGTTTCGGTGTAGTTGTAATGGAGCAATGCATTTACAATTCCAGTCTTTACAATCTTTCTAAAATTTTCTTTGTCATCGAGATAGATGTTCTGTATAAGTTCGTGTTCACCCACATCAATTACTATCGGTCTCTCTATGTCAAACTCAAAAAGATCACCTTCACGTGTCTGAACAAAGTATTCTGCTATCTCTAACTCTGGTTCTGTACGACCAGTGTTATGCTCGATGCTAGACATAACTGAACTTCTTTCCTCTCAACACACTATGATAAATATCTGCAAACTGTGTAACGTCTGGCTCAATACGCTGTAATGACTCTACAGACATCTTGTTAAAGTTCTGATATATCGTCTTCCTGTTGTCTAAAATGTGTGGAATATAGACCTGTTCGTTGTTAAGGAACGAGTCCAATGTGGTGTTAAATCGTTTATCCAGCCAAGCCTGTGTTATGTCCCATACGAGTTTGTTCCAAGGCTGGTGTAACTGTTCTGCACAAAATTTTAACTGTGAAAACAACTTTTCATCACGAATAATTAAACTGGTATGGCGTGGTTTACTCATTATAGAGTAGTTGTAGCCTTGACGTAATATAAAGCAACCCTAAGTTTATGCTAAGAGTGACAGTCTTCGCAATGGAACTGTTTTGGATCGTTGTCATGTTTCAGCAACGACTCCTCATAAAGATTTTGCATTCCACAGTAATAGCAAGGTCTGTGGTTGAGTTTGTTTCTCATCATTGAATAGTCGTCATCGTACCTTACCTCTCCGTTGGGATGACAGCATTTTATGTGCCATTCCATTTCATCAGTACCCTTTATACAGTATCCACCGTTAGTGCCCTTGCAGTATGGACATCTCTCATAGTCATATTTTGTTAAAGTCCTGTATTTCTGAAAACTGTTATTGGTTTTTGCTCCTCCACCCCCTTCATATTTTGGGCAGTTATGTGGCTTTCCTGACACCTCTACAGGTCGATTACCAGCAACATAAGGCTGAGCCCACACTAATGGTATCTTACAATACTTACAACTTGGCAGGTTTTATCATCTCTACTACCTCGTCAATGCATTCTCCGTCATTTAAGTCCTTCTTTCCCCACAAGTTAGGATATTCGTCTGCAATCATGTCTATCACTGTCCATCCATTCTCCAACAATGCCTCCTCTTGAAACTCGTCTTTTCTTATTCTGGACTTTGACATCTGGTGTATTCCACCCATAAGTCTTATTGCTATTTTTTTGGATGGCACTGCTATGTCAAGTACACAGTGACTTGTAGGCACACCGTCAATTGTAAGGTTGTCTACCTCGTACTCCTGAACTATGTCCAGTTCTGGGTAAAGGTTTCTTAGTATGTGAGTTGTCTTTACCTGTTCTTTTCGGTATTCTGTATTACCAGACTCCCCCATATTTTTGTTTATGAAGTAGTTTCCTTTTCCCATAGGGTTATGTTAAAAACGCAGTATATATAAGTTAATAAAAAATTGGTGTTACCTTTTTTTACTATAAGGTACGTTCCAGTACGGACTTTTACATTTTGGGTTTGAACAGTTTTTAGGCGATAAAACCTCCCCCGTTTCTCTTCGTATTCTTGGAAACCATCTATGAGAACATGTTCTGCATGATACTTCCTGAACCTCAATGGTTCTTAATTTCTTCATCAATAGTTTTTCTATATGTGTTATGTTATATATACTAAGCGGAAGGCTTACCTATGTGCAAACCGTTCTTTAAAAGTTCGGTAAGGTTTGTGTCTGAAATATGTATTGTAAACTCCCCAATTATCTCAATTTTCTGAGTGCCGTCTATGTCTTTTACCTTTACCTGTAAGATGTTTCCCACGGGTTCATCGTTTATAAAAATATTTGAGATCATCAATCAGAACCGACTGGCTTTACCAACTTGTAACCCTTTGACTTCATTACAACATTTAGATCATCCAAGCACTTTACTGCCACATCAACCAGTGCAGAACCTTCATTGCCTCTGACTTTTACCAGAGTCTGAAATTCTCCGTTTGCCTTCTGTTTAAGTTCGAATGTAAACTTGTACTCGTTTACGTGATCATGATATCCTCCGCTTTCTGACATTATGATATGTAATAACACTGCCCAATATAAACTAAACAAAAAAAAGAAAGTGTTTGTCGTGATACTTATTCGGGTAATACCTTCAAAGCATCTTCACTAGCCTTTGCAGTTGCTTCTACAAGTTTGGCTTTAAACACTTTGTTTCTTGGTTTACTTCGAAGTTTGTAATGACAACATGGACACCAAAGTCCTTCCCAGTTGATAAATTCTTCGCAAACCTGACAACGTTTTTGACCGCTCTCATACCTTCCACCGCTTGACGGTTTCTTTGCTACGTATCTATCACATGTTCCTTTACAACACATCACCTATAATTTGCAATCTTCCACTTATATGTGTATTGATCAAAAAAAAAAATTAGTAATTTGCAATGTTTGCTTTTCTAGTCAAAACAACAATACTTGTTATGGCGACCATTAGAACCAACATTGCAATCGTACCAAATTCTGGTACTACTACTCCTTCTAGTATTTCAACAGTTACTGAATCTGTAATTAAGTCAGAATCAGTATATCCTTGAGATGCAGTAATTATATAATCTCCGTCTTGTTGCCAAGTCCCTCCGACTATAAACTGTGTTTCAAGCATACCATTTTCATCTGGAGATATTTGACCTATCTCTACAATGTTACCATTTGGAGATGTAATAATGAATGTTACATCTGAATACAAGTAAGTTGTAAAGCCTGTAATGTCAATTATATCTGTACCATGAACAAATACTGCTTCAATACCTAACAGATCTTCGCCCTCTAGTTGTGCAAAGGCAGATCCTACTGGAATTAGTAGTAATAGTAATAATACTACGTGTTTCATTAAAATGATGTGATTAATAACTATATTTAAGT
>TARA_B110000495_G_scaffold136728_1_pt1 | contig 11958 bp, 6 predicted proteins | sample TARA_B110000495 | Tara Oceans TARA_B110000495 (sample SAMEA4398219) | marine metagenome | biome: Polar Biome; feature: [MES] marine water layer (ENVO:01000295) within the mesopelagic zone...; material: water (ENVO:00002006), including particulate matter (ENVO:01000060) such as...... | reverse complement strand
TATCTTGAAATAAGTGGTGCCTCACCGACGTCGCGTTGGCCTCCCATGTGCCACTTTCCAAAGTGCCCGGTGGAATAACCGGAATTCTGTAAGAACCGCGCGAGCATGGGAGCCTCGGGGTTGAGCCATTGAGCCATCCCTCGACGTTGGTTGAGTTGGCGGTTGGCCAGGTAGGAAGTGATTTTCCAGCGAGCCGGGTACTGTCCGGTCGAAATTGCAACTCGCGAAGGAGAGCAGATCGGGGAGTTAACATAAAATTGTTCGAACCGGATTCCTTCTTTGGCGAGTCGATCGATGTTTTGGGTTTCTACCGCTTGATTGCCAAAGCATGAAAAATCTCCCCAGCCCATATCGTCAATGAAGACGAGAATGATGTTGGGTGATTTAGCAATGACCAGATCTTCCGCGTTGAGTCGACTCGGTGCTGCCCAGCAGGCGATCAGCGCGATTGTGATTAGATTTTGCAAAAGATTGAAAAATTTCATGAGCTCGGACTCGTCTAAAGAAAAAGGTGAGAGTGAAAACATGGTTCACCCTCACCTTAATTTATACCTTGATGTTCGCTTGAAATCGTCCTCTTTCGAAAATTCAAGGAATTTAAAGAACCCTTAGGCTCGATCGAGATATCGATTGACGATGTTCTCGAGTAATTCCTGACGCCCGCTTTGATTGCCACTGGCCTCGCCTTTTTCGAGCATCAGGGCTTCGAGGTCGGCCAGACCGACTTGGCCACTTTCGATTCTTTTTCCAAGTTCCGAATCCCAGCTTTGGTAGCGATCGGTCACGATCGAATCAATGGCTTGATCGGCACGGATGGCGGCTGCGATTTTAAGCCCGCGGGCGAATGCATCCATTCCTCCGATATGAGCGTAAAACAGATCGATCGGTTCAAAGCTCTCGCGACGAACTTTGGCATCAAAGTTAACGCCTCCCGGAGTGAGTCCGTACTTTAACAACACCAGCATCGTCTGGGTGGTCAAGTAATAGTCGGTTGGGAACTGATCGGTATCCCAGCCAAGTAGCAAATCGCCTGTGTTGGCATCGATCGATCCTAATGCTCCCTGCATTCCCGCGTACTCGAGTTCGTGCATCATGGAATGCCCCGCCAATGTCGCGTGATTGGTTTCGATATTTAGTTTAAAGTGATCCATCAGGTCGTAGGCCCGCAGGAAATTAAGGCAGGCCGCCGCGTCAGAATCGTATTGGTGTTTGGTTGGCTCTTTTGGTTTGGGTTCGATTAAAAATTGGCCAGTGAACCCAATCTCTTTTGCGTAGTCGACTGCCATGTGAAAGAATTGCCCAAGATGGTCAAGCTCTCGTTTCATATCGGTATTGTAAATACTCTGATAGCCTTCCCGACCGCCCCAGAAAACGTAATTCTCCCCACCGAGTCGATGGGTTACTTCAAGTGCTTTTTTCACCTGTGCCGCGGCGTACGTGTAAACATCTAAATTGCAGGTCGTTGCCGCACCGTGCATAAATCGAGGGTGGGAAAACATGTTCGCTGTTCCCCATAACAGCTTGACGCCGCTTCGATTTTGTTCGGCTTCGAGAACATCAGCGACCGCATCGAAGTGGGCGTTGGATTCGCGAAGCGAGTCGCCTTCAGGGGCAACATCGCGATCGTGAAATGCGTAGTAGGGAACGTCGAGTTTTTCAAAAAATTCGAAAGCGACGCGAGCGCGATGACAGGCGTTCTCAACCGAGTTGCTGCCGTCATCCCATGGTCGCACCATCGTGCCGCTACCAAATGGATCGGCGCCCGTGCCTCGAAAGGTATGCCAGTAACAAACGGTGAAACGAAGATGTTCCTTCATCGTCTTGCCTTCGACGAGTTCATCCGGGTTGTACCACCGAAATGCAAGTGGGTTATCGGAACCCGGACCTTCGTACTGAATCTTGTTAATTTCAGGAAATGCGTTGGTTGTACTCATGACTGGCCCTGTTGTGGTAGGTTTTGCGTTCATTGTTTATCAATAAAAACCATTTGCCAGTAGAGGATGCGTAAAATATCATAGATATTTTACCAGATTAAAGCCTGTTTTTTTTAAGTTGACGCAATTGAGCCTGTTTTTTACTGATCTAGGGTCGTGTTGGCCAATCCGTTCGGGATTCTCGGAGAGTCGTTGTCGCGGTTCTGTTCTAGGCCTAGACCGAATTAAATTTTTGAATTGGTTTTGAGATGAAGCAACGCCGTTCTGTCGCCCTTTTAGTGGAAACTTCTAATGCCTACTCGCGGGGCTTATTAGAGGGCGTCATTGCTTACAACAAACATCACGCGAACTGGTCGATGTTCATCGCCGAGCAGGAGCGGGGTGCGGATCCTCCCGGGTGGTTGCGCCAGTGGAATGGTGATGGCGTCATTGCACGAATTGAAACCGATAATATCGCGAAGGCAATTAAAAAAATTGGCCTACCTGTTGTTGATTTAAGTGCGGCTCGACACGTGACTGAAATTCCCTGGGCCGACACTGACGATCAGGCGATTGCGAGTTTGGCGGTTGAGCATTTTGTCGAGCGAGGGTTTAAGCATTTGGCGTATTGTGGAGACCCGGCATTTCGTTGGTCCGATTCTCGTTGTGAACGGTTTTCGGAGATAGTAAATCGCAAGGGATTGAAGCTTTACACCTATCAGGCTATTTCTCGGTACGATGCGAAATTCACTCTCGATCGAGAGAAGCGCAGGATTGAGAATTGGTTACGGACCTTACCTCGGCCTGTGGCAATCATGGGATGTTATGATTACAAAGCGCAGCAGGTGCTTGATGTCTGCCGAGAGTTAGATTTTGCGGTGCCTGAAGAAATTGCGGTATTAGGTGTTGATAACGACCATTTGCAGTGTGAGTTCGCCAGTCCGCCGTTGTCCAGTATTATTCCGGATACCCGAAGGACTGGATTTGAGGCAGCGGAGTTGTTGGATCGAATGATGTCGGGTGAAACCGTTTCGACACAACCGTTAATTACTAAACCGTTAGGAATTGAAACTCGGGAGTCTACCGATGTGTTGGCGATCGAGGATCGGCAAGTTGCCGTGGCGTTAAAATATATTCGCGAGCATGCCAATCAAAATATTCGTGTTGCCGATGTTCTTCGAATCACACCGATGTCCCGCCGAGTGCTCGAGACTCGATTCAAAAAGGCGATTGAACGAACGCCTCATCAGGAGATACAGCGAGTCCGGATCAATCGGATTGAGCAACTGTTGCGGGAGACAGATCTGACAATCCATGAAATTGCGGAGCTCTGTGGCTACGTGCATGCGGAATACCTCGCAGCCGTTTATAAACGAGAGACGGGGCGGACTCCCAGCCAATTTCGAAAGCAGGTGGGGGTTGTTCCGGCGCTATTAAATCCACGGTAGGTATTCATTATTAACGCGCGCCGGATTAATGTGGAAAGTAATTACTGGATCCGGCCGGAATCATGGATGGTTTGCAATCGTTTGGCTAGTTCATTAACCAGTGGCTGCAGTGCAGATTCGTTGATTCGATTGGTTTGCTCCTTCAAATCGGTCGTGAGCTCGTATAATTCGCGGGGATTCAGTTTTCCGTGGATTAGAAGATGGTGGTCGACAAGCATTTTCCATTGGCCGGCAATCTGTTTCCCTTTAACAACCGGGTTGTCAATCCGAATCGCAATCCAAGCGGCTTCTGGGTCTTTTGCTTTTTTACCAGCCAAGCGGGCGCCTTCGTTGTGATCGTTGTGAATAATTGCGGTTCGATTGGCTGGTGGTTTGTTTTTTAACGCGGAGAGAATGCTGAAACTATCTTCGCCATTGTTGGCAGATACGGGAGTCCCAATAATTTCGGCAAGTGTGGCCAGTAGGTCCACGTGGCAAATAGGGAATGATGAGGTTTGGCCATCGTTGCGAGGGTCGCCATTTCCAATGCCCCCGAGAGGCCAGGAGGCGATGAATGGGACACGATGCCCCCCTTCATAGATGGATCCTTTATTGCTGCGGAGCGGACCGGTCGCCGTTTTTTTCTTCGACTCAGATCCATTATCGCTGGTGAAAATGAGCAAGGTGTTGTCGATCAATTCATGCCCTTGTCGTCTTGGGTCATCGTGTTTTTTGAGGTAATCAATTAGCAAACCGAGAACGACATCGTTTTCATAAATAAAATCGCTCCGCTTACCACCGGGGTGACTTTTACCTTTGACTTGCCGGCCTTCAATTTCTTGGCACGGATCATGAGATGTATGGTTTGAGTGGCAGGCGTAGTACAGAAAGAACGGCTTCTTTTGGGTGCCTGGGTTACTCAGGTGGCCATCGAGAAACTTCTTCGCCATTTTGTAATTGGTGGGGCCAGTCTCGTTCAAAATATACTTGGTTCGGTCGACTTGGATTCCCCCTTGGGCGGCCGGGATACGATTGCCATTTAGCCAGCCCTGATCTTTTGAGGTGGGATGGCTACGTGACGTTCCGTGAAAGAAATCAAACCCATGGTCCAATGGGCCATCGGCAATTCCTTGCGTCAGATCGACGTTTTCGTAATTGGATTCGGGTTTTCCGTTCGCGTTTCGATAAGTCAATCCGCAGTGCCATTTGCCTGACATACCCGTGCGGTAACCCTTTTCCTGCAGCATTGTGCCGAGCGTTACTCGGCTCGGTTCAATCAGCGGATCACCTTGGGGGCCCCAAAGAACGCTGAATTTCAATCGTGTCCGCCATGTGTATCGCCCGGTCAGAAGTGCCTGCCGGGTCGCAGTGCATCGTGACGATGGTGAATGCGCGTCGGTGAACCGAATGCCTCGTTTGGCCAATTGCACCATCGAAGGAGTTTTGACCTGGAATGGATCGGAATTGCCAGTCCAGTCTTGATATGCACTGGTATCTCCCACGCCCATATCATCGGCCATCATGATAATTACGTTAGGTAGCTCAATTGGGGTTTGGCCGTTGGCGTTGAGGCTGATCGAAAAGCTGCCTAGAGAAAATAGCAAACCGACCAGACGTGAAGTGATGTTGGCTTTGGCAAAAAGATGCGTATTCATTCAAGCTCCCGTATTTTTAAAAACTTTCAAAATTTTAACCGATCTTCGGCGGATCGCCTACAATTGATTTTGCAGTTGAGAAGGCGGGTGTTGCGCAGAGTCGAATTAAGAAAATTAATACTGTCAAAAAGGTTGGGTTTTGAATCGAATTGATTATCTAGGAGTGGGTTTTGCGGCCGTCTGTCTCGTGTTTTGCTATTTCGGTTTTTCGCGAATTCAGTCGAATACCGAAGATGTCTTGCAATGGCTTCCCGACCAATCCGAAGCCAGGGCGAAATATGATATTTTTGAATCTAAATTTGGTTCCGATGATTTCCTGATCGTGACGTGGCAGGATTGCCGCATTGGCGACGAACGACTGGATCGGTTTACTGAACATTTGCGGAGTCAAGATTCTGCGGATCTGATACAAAAAGTTACCAATGGAACGGAGATTGTTAGACGTCTTATGCGAGAATCGAATTTCTCGCGCAGACAAATTCTTGGCCGGTTAAAGGGAGTTTTTTTTGGTGCGAGCGATCCGGAGTTGACGTGTGCGTTGATTGAGTTGTCGGATCTTGGAACTGCCGATCGAACTGCCTCGATGAAACTCGTATGGGGGGCAATCGATGCAGATCCTGAACTGAATCGAGAGCAGGTCGTCATGGGCGGGTACCCCTACATTGCGACATTTATTGATGGCCAACTGAAAAATTCGTTTCGATATCTCTTGTTACCTTCCATCATCCTGTCGACTTTGATTTCTTTACTTTGTCTGCGAAATGGAATGTTGACGCTGATCGTGTTTATTGCGGCGGTGGGGGCGGCAGCGACAAGCATTGCGTTTATCCCGATTTGCAATACGAAGTTTGGTGGTTTGATGTCGATCATCCCTGCACTGGTTTTTGTATTGGCGACATCTGGAAGCATCCATCTGATTCGATACGGACTCGACGCGATCGGAGACGCACAGAAACTGCTGTCGATTGGATGGCGCCCTTGCGTCGTATCGGCGGTTACTACCGCTGTGGGGATGTTGTCGTTGCTGCGAAGTGATTTTCCAGCGATTAGAAATTTTGGGCTATTTTGTGCAACGGGCGTTGGTTTCGCATTACTGTTTCAATTGATCTTGGTTCCGTGCTTGCTCGCGAAGTTTGGAACCAAGGGGCTTCACGCTCTCGCCGCCCGCAGCGAGAACGCTTCCTTTTGGACGTCTCTGATGCTTTGGGTCCAACGTCGACGGGTAATGGTTGCTGCTGTTTTTTCACTTATCGTGTTAGCTGGCCTTGTCGGTTTAACTCGGTTGAAAGCGGAGGTTGAAGTAGAGAAGTTATTCCGTCCCGAATCAGAAATTCTCGTTTCCATTGGGAATCTGGAGAACCAATTGGGCCCATTGGATCAAACCGAGTTGTTGGTGTTATTCGATCGACCGGTAGCAGACTCATTTCCTGATAGAGTTTCACTAGTCAAACAAATTCAGTCGAAAGTGGCACAACTCGAGGACGTTCACGTAATTTATTCGTTAATCAATTTCCTTCCGAATGAGCCATCTAAAAAGACAGCTCGGAGCATGTTAAAGCGATCCGCCTATCGCAGCATTTTGCGGCGAGAGCGAGGAAATCTTGCCAACGGGAACCTCTTGCACGTGGATGACCAATCGGAGACGTGGAGAATTAGTTTGCGTTTTCCGTTTGCGGAAAAAGCAAATTTCAATCGCTTGATGAGGGAAGTTGAGGTGGCTGCGGAGCAGGTAGTTTCCGCGTCACCTAGGTTAGCATTGTCCAACGCAAAATCGACCGAATCTGAAATTGATACAGATCTTGAGGGGGACTCCGGAGGGTTGGCTTCGATTTCCGATGCTCGGCCTAAATTAATTTACACCGGGAAAACACATTTATTCCAACACGCGCAAATGAGTTTGTTGGCAGATTTGTTTCAGAATTTCTTATTGGCATTTGTCATCATCACGCCAATTCTGATCTTAGTGTTGCGATCAGTGCCACTGGGGTTAATTGCGATGCTGCCAAATGTGTTCCCCACGCTGTTGGTGTTTGGAGGGTTGGGATGGATTGGGATTCCAGTTGATTTGGCAATCGCCATGACGGCCTGTGTTGCTCTGGGGATTGCCGTCGATGATACAACCCATTTCTTAATTCGATTTCGTGATTTTAATGGTCGGCTTGGAAACGTAGTGGATCCGATCATGCAAACGATTGCTCAGTGCGGTCCAGCGATGTTACATACGACCTTGATCGGGTCAGCGGGTTTATTGGTTTATTATTTCAGTGACATGTTAGTCGTATCACGGTTTGCCTGGGCAATATCGACATTGTTGGTGATCGCGCTTTTGGCGGATGTGCTAATGTTGCCGGCGATGCTGTTCTTGTTGGTGAAATCGAAAGATTCCGCCGGCGGTTCCGATGCAGACGGAAAGGCAGTGTCGCTTGATTCCGAACGGAAGCAGGCCGATAATGCGGGAAAATCGACAGAGTTGAATGGGTGTTGATCGAAATGAAGTCGGCTGAGTAATGACTGGCGCAAAATTATCAAACGGGTGTTTTTATGATGAAGTTAAATTTTCGATTCTCAATGATGCTTTTAGGTTGTGTGAGTTTCGTGATCGCTGGAATGGCAAACCTCGGTTTGTCATCGGAAAAACTGGCATCGGAAGGTGTTGCTTTGTGGTCAGAGAAACAGCCGCCCAATGTTTTGATGATCCTTGTCGATGACCTAAAACCGGCATTGGGGTGTTACGGTGATTCTCACGCCAAGACACCTCATCTGGATGCATTGGCGAGGCGTGGAATGCGATTTGAACTTGCCTATTGCAATCAAGCGGTGTGTGCGCCGTCACGGTTTTCTTTGATGCTCGGTTCGCATTCAACCACGACCGGACTTTATGGCTTAGGGAGTCAGCTCCGGCAGGTCGTGCCGGATGCAGTCACGTTACCTCAATATTTTGCCCGGCACGGGTATCGCACTGAATCGCTGGGAAAAATTTTTCATATTGGGCATGGTAATCTTGGCGATCCGGAATCGTTTGCTGTCGATCATTTCCATGAAAAAGTCATTGAATATTTGGATCCGGCGAGTACCGACGGTGGTCAATTAACCCGGGAAGAGGCGTTTTTCACTAATCAACAACTTGGCAACATTCGGGCTTTGCCACGGGGCGCGGCGTTCGAGAATCCTGAGACTAGTGATGAAGGATATGCTGATGGTCGGGTTGCTGCCGAAACGATTCGGAGGCTTGAGCAGGCAAAAAAAAGACTATCGGCCGACAAGCAACCGTTTTTTATTGCAGCCGGTTTTGCGAGACCCCATCTGCCGTTCAGTGCTCCAAAAAAGTACTGGGATTTGCATGATCGGTCGTCATTGCCGCTGCCCGAAGTCGAGGAATTCCCAGCCGGTTCACCCGAGGCTGCGCACAAGCGCGGTGGCGAAATCAATAATTACAAACCGGTGCCGATCGACCGAGAGATGCCCGATTCGCTCAAGCGGGAATTGATACATGGTTATTATGCGAGCGTCAGCTATGTCGATGCTCAAATTGGAAAGGTGATATCAGCGTTGGATCGACTGGGCCTAGCAGAAAATACGATTGTTGTTCTGTGGGGTGATCATGGATTCCACTTAGGGGATCTTGGAATCTGGACCAAACATACGAATTACGAGCAGGCGAATCGAATTCCAATTATGTTTTCCGGGCCGGGCGTACGACCCGATAGCCAAACCCGTCAATTGACTGAGTCAGTCGATATCTACCCAACCCTTTGTGCGCTTGCTGGATTACCCAAACCGGCTGTGCCTCAACGGCTTGATGGAGTCTCGTTGGCGACGGTATTGAGCGATCCGGATCAACGCGTTCGCGACCACGCCTATCATGCTTATCCAAAACGAAAGCTGGGGCGGGCGATTCGGACGGAGCGTTATCGCATGGTCGAATGGGCAAAACACAATGGTACTGGCGGCACGATTGATTATGAGCTGTACGATTATCAAAACGATCCGCTCGAAAAAGAAAACCTCGCCGGCAAACGCCCTGAGGTTTTGAGAGAGCTAAAGTTAATTTTGGCGAACTACCCCCCGCCAGTCACACGATCCAAAAAGAAGAAATGATTTTAAATTGAATGGAGCTGACTATTGAGCTCCCTTTGGCCGCTTTCCCCCTTTTTTGGATTGGTTGTTTTTCTTTTTTTGATTGAGGAACTGGTACATATTGAACCGTTCAGGATAGGCAACGCCGGTTTTGTCGGCCCATGTTTTCCACAGGGCAACCATCTCTTGCCTTTTTTGAGCGTTTGATTTGGCGAGATCATTCATCTCAGTCCGATCTGTCGACAGGTCGTAAAGCTCCCACGGTTTTTCATACTCGCGAACCAGTTTCCAGTTGCCCCATCGAACCGCTGCGTTTCCTTCGTGCTCCCAGTAAACAGGCTCTTGATGAATCGGGGAAATCTTTCCTTGCAGCACAGGGACTAGCGAATTGCCGACGCAGGGGGGAACGTTTTTAGGATACGTTGCGCCGGCAAGCTCAACGCAGGTCGCCATGAAGTCAGGAAGATATCCGAATTCTCGAATAAACTGGCCGCGCTTATCCGAGGCGATCCCCTTGGGCCAAAAGGCAATCATTGGCGTGGAGGCCCCTCCTTCGTGGAGGAAATGTTTGTAGAGCCGGAATGGGGTGTTAGAAGCGTTCGCCCAAGCGAGTCCTTGACGAATTCCATCGACGGTTTCCAGGGGTGAGTTTTTTTCCCAGCCCTTTTGGTATCGTCCAAGCACGCCACCCTCTTGGCAGGCTCCATTATCAGAGAGGAAGAAGATAAGTGTATTGTCTAGTTCTCCGCAGTCTCTGAGGTGGCGAGTCAGCTTTCCTACATTTTGATCAATGGAATCGATACATCCCGCGTAGGCCGCTTGGATAGTGTCAAGCTCGTCCTGTTTTTCATTGGAGAGTGAATCCCATTTCGGTCCAACGTGTGGAGCAGGGGTAATGTCATCCGTAAATAAACCCAAATCTTTTTGCTTTTGCAAACGGGTTTTCATGAGCGCTTCCCATCCATCTCGATACTTACCCTTGTATTTTCTGAAGTCTTCTAACTTGGGTTGTAATGGCCAGTGAGGGGCGTTGTAGGCCAGGTAAAGAAAAAACGGACGATCGTCTTCCTTGATCACTTGCGAGATATACTGACAAGCTTCATCGGTAAAAGTGTCGGTGCTGTAGAAGTTTTCGTCGGTCTCAACGGGTTGGTTGTCGCGAGACATCGTGCGGCCGTCGCCCGGTTTTAGATAATTGAATGCTCCTGAGAGACCGCCGTAGAAGTGTTCGAAACCTCTTTGGGATGGCCACGTTTTTTTGTTATTAGCGCCTAAATGCCACTTCCCCGTCATCAGTGTGTGGTAACCGGATCCTTTTAATACTTGGGCGATCGTAGCGCAGTTGTCATTCAGATATCCCTGATACGGACCGGTAAATCCCAAAGGTTGGTTCGGCGGGGCGGTCATGTGCCCAATTCCAGTTTGATGTGGATGCAGGCCGGTCATTAAACTTGCGCGCGTCGGGCAACAACGGCCAGAATTATAGAATTGCGTAAATCGAAGACCCTCGCTGGCAAGGCGATCAACATTGGGCGTTTCAATTTCACCTCCGTAGCAGCCGATATCAGAAAATCCCATATCGTCCACGAGGATGATTACGATGTTGGGCCGGTCGGCGATTGTCGTGGATTCTTCGCCCCTTAGATCGCTCGAACGGGGCTCTGCGAAGGCTAGTGCGAAAACTAAGATGAAAGCGATTGCCATTGGACGCATACGGGATTCCTTTATTGGTTTGGCGGTCAAAGGTCATGTGTTAGAGTCTAAAGATGACGCAAGCCTGACAATATTCTAATGCATGAGTGTTGTTGGATTCTATGCCTTTAAGTTTGATTGCCAATTTTAGATTTTGAATATGCGAAGACGTTATTCCGTTGCCTTAATCGTAGAGACTTCAAGTAATTATGGCCGGCATTTGCTTGACGGTATCGTGCGTTTTAAAAAAACTCAGAGCGATTGGTCTGTTTTCCTTGAAGAGCAGGATCTTCGAGGAGGCCCCCCCGAGTGGCTGATTGACTGGAATGGTGACGGGATCATTTGTCGCTCAACGAATCCCGAGATTGCTCAAATGGTGCGGTCGCGAAAAATTCCGTTTGTCGATTTAAATGATCGCCGCAAGGAAAAAAGTGAATTCGTATCTTTGCGTTCCGATGATCACGCGATCGGTCGTTTAGGGGCGCGGCATTTTATGGAAAGAGGATTCAGGAATTTTGGATTTTTTGGATTTGCTCAAGAGGCGTGGTCCCAACGGCGAGAGGAAGCGTTCGTCGAGGAACTGGAGCAGCAACGTCATGAGTGTTCGGTTTTAAAATCTAAATGGCACACTTTGTCCGCTCGCGCGCCTGATTTGCCTCGCAAGTTTTCATTGGCCTATGAGCGAAAGCGAACAACGAACTGGTTGAAGGGGTTGCCTAAACCTGCCGGAGTAATGGTGAGTAACGATATCGCCGGGAAGCACATTCTGGATTGCTGCCTGATGTCTGAAATGGCTGTACCGGAACAGGTTGCTGTGTTGGGGGTCGATAATAATGAGTTGATTTGTAATCTGTGCGAACCGCCGCTTTCAAGCGTGATGCCTAATTCCGAGCAAATTGGTTTTTCGGCAGCGCAATGTTTAGCGAAATTAATGGCTGGAGAAAAAGTCTCACCGTTGCTTCAGTGTTTTGATCCGCTGGATGTAAAACTTCGACAGTCTTCAAGTGTGTATGCGATTGAGGATCCAGATTTAGCGAACGCCTTGAGCTTTCTGCGGATCAACGCGTGTTTTGGTATTTCGGTAAACCAAGTCCTTGAACATACGATGTTATCGCGGAGTTCACTCGAGCGCCGCATGCGAAAATTGCTGGGGCACTCGCCTCAGCAGGAAATTAGAAACTGCCAGCTCAAACA